>Ga0209211_10001236_pt1 | contig 49181 bp, 50 predicted proteins | sample RifGroA2_FD_183992 | JGI IMG/M metagenome (GOLD analysis project Ga0209211, IMG submission 183992) | Groundwater microbial communities from Rifle, Colorado, USA - Groundwater A2 (SPAdes) (version 2) | ecosystem: Environmental > Aquatic > Deep subsurface > Groundwater | place: Rifle, Colorado...
ATTTGCATTTTAACAAAAAATGTGGTATAATGTAATTATTAAAGCATCTTTAGTCTTTAAGGCTTTTCTTCAATCCGTAGGCTTAGCCAGCTATATTCTGCTAGTTAGCCAATTTATTCAAAACTTTTCTAAGCTTGGTAATCTTGGTTCTGATTTAGGGAGCCTGCTGTTTTTGCTTTTATATTGCGAGCGTAAACCGCGAGCAATTCAAAATACCGTCCCCGCTTAGCGGGGCGGTAGTTTATTTGTATCTTCAGCCTTAATTTCCGCTCTTTTGATAACAAGATAAAAGAGGATTCCTTAAAAACCCCGACTTAGTCGGGGGCGTTAAAGAGGACCCCGCCTAGCGGGGGCATCTATTTTAGGTTATCCTTTTTGGCTCTTTTTGCAAAATCGCGGCAAGGAGGCGCTGATTCTGGTGGTTTATAGTTCCTTACGGCTTTTGTTATTTTTTGTCGCTTTTCTTCTCTTGCTAATCGCGATCCACGCTTTGTCTCCTGTTACAAATGCTTCCTCGTAATCATAAAAAACCCCTCCTAAAAAGGAGGGGGAACCTAATTTTCCTGACTTTTAAGCTCTGGACCACAATGACCAATTAAGTTTGGATCGGTAACCATTAAAATTAAGCTGCCAAACATAAATCCTCCACCCAATGATTCAAGAATTCGCCATGGTATATCAAGGCTTGCGCGAAGGAGTACAAAAATAACAATGCTAAATACTAGTAAAGAAAAACAGTAAAAAGTCAGATAAACCTTTCTAAAGGTTACAATATCAAAATTCTTCAAACGGCAAAGCCGCCAAAACCATCTGGACAAAGCAATCATTACCACAACAATCAGCATTATCAGAACCGAGGGGGGAATCGCGTCCCTCAGGCTCAAAAAGACTTTCATCTTTCCTCCTTTTTTGTTATTTAAGCTGATTTTATCACGATTAGACCCAGGTGTAAAAGCCGGGCGATGACTGACTTAATCAAAGACGCAAGCTTCTTGTTTTGGGTATAATTAGATTATGAGAACATTGGCAGAAAGCCTGAAGGAAAAACAGAGGCAAAAAAAGGAAAAACCCAAGCATATCTTTTATGAATTTCAGGATTTTGCCTATCGCCTCTCGTCTGACTTAAATGATTTAAAGCACAGGTCGTTGTATTTTAGGTTGGCAAAAATTGAAAAACGGGAAATTTTGCAAAAAGCCCGAGATTTTGCCATTGATTACCCTATTAATAATACAAAAGACTCCTCCAGAGCCAAAATCTTCATGTGGGCAATGAAACAGTTGAAGGAATATGGTAAAATACCATCCGTTAAGGGAGCATAACTCAACGGTAGAGTAGCGGCCTTTTAAGCCGTAAGTTCAGGGTTCGAATCCCTGTGCTCCCACCAGTATCAATCGGCAGAGTATTCCCCGATCAGAATCGGGGAAGAGTTCAGGGCTATAGTCCCGAGCGAAGTCGAGGGATTATAATCCTGAGCGCAGTCGAAGGATTCGAATCCCGGGCGGGCCACCAAAATCATCTTTTTAGTGGAAGGAAATATTGTAGTAGGCCTTTTTTAATTTTGTCAGTGATTCCTCATCTTCTAACATTCTTAACACCTCGGCAAACAAACGCTCGTCCAGCATCTGACCGTGGTAATATTTAGCATCGGGTTTTCTATCTTCCCGCATTACGGCGTAAAGAGCCGCGCGGGGATCTGGCGCGCCTTCTGAATTTCTGGAGACAATACCTGCCTTTTGCGCCATGGTCTTGGCCTGTTCAATTGAATGCCCATTAAAAATAGTGGCATTCCCTGCCCGTTCTAGCGCATTCCGATAATCTTCCTGGTTAATAATGCCGCCTAACTCCTGATGGCGTGCGTAACTTTTTGTGCCTGGATCCAAATTAACCTCGGCCACAATATATGCTGGAGATTCAACCATAGTTTCTGAGCTTTGGATTTGCTTCACAGTTTAAATGATAGTTTTTTAATTAAGGAGAGTCAACTGTTGCAAATTCAAATTAGACGGGTATATCATAAGAATATGAATAGAGATGAACTACTCCATAATGCCGACATTCAAAAGATAGCCAAAGAAGGATCCAAAATTTACCAAAGTCTAAAGGTTAGTTACGACCCCAAAGAACGCGGTAAGTTTCTGGCAATTGAGACAAAGAGCAAAAAAGTCTATCTTGGCAAGACAAGCGCTGAGGCTGTGGAACTGGCGCGTCAAAACCACCCCAACAAAATCTTTTATGTCATCAAGATCGGTTTTGATGTTGCCGAGTCAATGGCTAGATCTTTCCTGCAAAAGAAAAATTAATTAATATGGTTTTGGGAACTTTTTATGAGGATATCCCTTTAATAAAAATAGTAGTAGCTTGGGGACAATCTGTTCAATCCCCATATTTTGTTTTAGATACAGGATTTACCGGCGACTTACAAGTTACTCCTAAAATCGCCAAGGAGCTTGGGTTACATATAACTGGTGTTACGCCCGTTGAAATTGCCAACGGGGATGTGGTGCAGGTTCCAATTGCCTTGGCTATTGCTTCAATGGAAGGCGCGGTTAGTAACATCCAGGTTTTAATCTCCAAAAGTATGCCGTTGGCCGGAATTAGTTTTCTGACGAAGTTTAGTTATAAAGCAATAGTTGACTGTAAAAAAAGAACAGTGGTTTTAGAAAAGTAGACCGACCTAAAATCCACGTTCATTTTTTGTCAATCCCCTCTCTGACATCCTTAAAATACTCTATCTTCGGCTTCTGCCTTTCATCAAATTCCACAGATACCACATCAATTCTTAAAGCTTTAGGTAATTGTGGATGTTCTTGTGAATAAATAAAACCGGCGCGTTTGAGGGTTTGGATTTTGTGGTCAGTAACGGCTTCGTAAGGCTTTAATTGGGGATCAACCGATCGGGCCTTCACTTCCACAAATACCAGAGTATCGTGATCAATGGCAATTAAATCAATTTCACCCCATTTTTGCGGTTTCCAGTTTCGCTCAATAATTTTATAACCCTTTTTTTGAAGATATTCTGCGGCAAGGGATTCGCCCTTCCTACCGAGAGATTGGCGAAGATCCGAGGAGAATGTGGACAATTATTTTCTGTCAGGGTTGCACCCTGTACATTTGCAGGGTGCAACCCTGTAAATGATTTCAAACCTAGGCTTTATTACGAAGATAATACAATTTAGCTCTCCTAACCTTGCCGGCCTTTTTAACCTTGATATATTCAATTAAAGGAGACTGGATGGGGAAAATTCTTTCAACGCCAATTCCGGCAGTGCCAATTTTTCTAACCATAAACGTTTCTGAAGCCCCTGTTCCTCTGCGGCCAATGGCTATTCCGGAAAAAACCTGCACCCGGGTTTTTTCACCCTCTTTAATCTTAAATCCAACATCAACCGTATCGCCAACCTTAAACTGGAGTTGGCTCTTTGAGTTTTCTGATAATTCTGTTTCTTTTGACATCTTTTGAATTAAACACAATTTTGCCTGTTTCGTCAAGGTCTATTGCAATGCTGGCGCCTTCTTTAAATTGACCGCCAATTATTTTCTCCGAAATGGGATTTTCAATCTGGCGCACAATTACTCGGCGCAATGGTCTTGCCCCAAACTGCGGATCAAAACCTTCTTTGGCCAAATATTCCAAAACTTGTGGTGTTGCCTCAAAATCAATTTCTTGAGCATGCACCAATCTTTTGGTCTGATCTAATAAAAGACCCACAATTTTGACCACATCTGCCATTTTTAAGGGCTTAAACATAACAAATTCATCAATCCTGTTAACAAACTCCGGCCTAAAAGTACTCTTAATGATTTTTTCCATCTCCCCGTCCGTCTGATCCTCGGACCAGTTTTCGCTTTCGGCTTTTTGCAATAGAGAACCGCCCAGATTTGAAGTCATAATAATAATGGTGTTTTTAAAATCAACAGTCCGACCCTTGCCGTCGGTTAACCGTCCATCCTCCAGGATTTGCAATAAAAGATTAAAAATGTCATTGTGCGCTTTTTCTATTTCATCAAATAAAACAATGGAAAACGGCTGACGCCTAACTTTTTCCGTTAATTGACCGCCTTCCTCAAACCCCACATAACCTGGGGGGGATCCTACCAAGCGGGCTACCGTATGCGCCTCCTGAAATTCACTCATATCAAGCCTAATCAGACTATCTTCCGACCCATACAAAACCTCGGCTAAAACCTTAGCTAATTCGGTTTTACCAACCCCTGTTGGCCCCAAAAACATAAAAGAACCAATTGGCCGCTTGGGATCTTTAAGCCCGGCACGGGCACGGCGGATCGCTTCTGCCACGGTTTTAACGGCCTCTTTTTGATCAATAATCTTTTCGTGGATACGCTCTTCTAAATGGATCAGCTTATCTTTTTCTGCCTCTGATAGTTTGGTAACCGGAATTCCGGTCATATCTGATAAAACCTTGGCAATATCTTCAGAGGTTACAACTGGTTTTTCCTGCGACTTGCTTTTTTCCCAAAGTTCTTTTATTTCTTTTTCGGTTTGGCTTAACTTTTCCAGCTCCTTCCTGTTTTTATCCAGTTCGGAAATTCTTTTTTGATCCTTATTCTTGATGCTTTCATGGCTGGCAATTTCTTGCTGCAGTTTTCTAATTTGTTCTTGGGCCAAAATTAAATTTTCCGGGGGATGCAATGTGCGCAAGCGCACCTCGGCTCCAGCCTCATCAATTAAGTCAATGGCCTTGTCCGGCAAAAATCGGTCCTGAATATAACGGTCAGAAAGTTCGGCCGCGCTCCTGATGGCATCGTCGGAAATCTTAACGCGGTGATGAGCTTCGTAACGATCACGCAAACCCCTAAGGATTTCTATTGTCTCCTCAACATTATTTTCCCTAACAATAATTGGTTGAAATCTGCGCTCTAAAGCGGCGTCTTTTTCCACATGTTTTTTATATTCATTTAAAGTGGTGGCGCCAATCATTTGCAAATCCCCGCGTGAAAGTGAGGGTTTAAGGATATTGGAAGCGTCAATTGCGCCTTCAGCACCGCCAGCGCCAACCAAAGTGTGCAGTTCATCCACAAATAAAATAGTGACTCCCTTGGCTTCAACAATTTCATCAATTACTTTTTTTAAACGTTCTTCAAATTCACCGCGATATTTGGTGCCGGCAATCATAGCCGCCAAATCCAAAGCTACGAGTCTTTTGTTAAACAAAATCTCCGGCACATCCTCGTTGATTATCCGCAAAGCCAAGCCTTCGGCAATGGCGGTTTTGCCTACTCCTGGTTCCCCAATTAAAACCGGATTATTCTTAGTTCGGCGCGAGAGGATATGTACTAGCCTTTCAATTTCTAAAGCCCGGCCAATAACCGGATCCAATTTCCCTTTACGAGCCTCTTCAGTCAAGTCTTTGGAATAACGATCCAGATTGGGGGTATTTGAGGGAACTTTGATTTGATCCGCTGTCTTGGAAGTCACTGTCTTGTCAATAGCTTTTTGCAATTTTTCCAAAGTTAACCCCAGTTTTTTGAGGATTTGAGAAGCTAATCCCTCGCCCTCTGCAAAAACTGCTAACAATAGGTGCTCTGGTCCAATATAGGTTTGGTTGGAGTTTCTGGCTTCTTCAAAACTAATCTCTAGAATTTTCTTAACCCTTGGAGAAAGCTCCACGGTTTTAGGATAATCCTTCCCTTCCAAAATATTGCCCTCAATATAATTAATTATATCAGAGGGATTAAGGCCGGCTTCGTTTAAAACCTTAGCCCCAATATCAGATTGGCTTAAGGACAAAAGCAAATGCTCACTGTCAATCTCCTTATTCTTAAAACGGCCGCACACTTGCCCGGCCTCTTCCAGAATTTCACGGCTTTGCTTTGTTAAGTGATCTAAAACATTTACCGATTCCTGCCTGCGGCTGCCTTTTTTACGAGGTAGCCCCGAGCTTGTCAAAGGCCTACCCTGAGCAGTGTCGAAGGGCAACCTTCCAAATTCAAGACGTGAATCCTCGTTTAAGAGTTCATCAAATAAATCCCCCAAAAAACCGTTATCGCGCAAGCTGGCGCATTGAGCGCAAAGATTGAGCGTCTCCCGGCCAAGGGTTGTGATGTTGGTTATTTTGGTAGTAGCCTCTCTTTGGCCGCAGTTTTCACAGAGCATTCTGAAAGATCATGGTTTCATTGTTAAATTGTTTCATTGTTAAGACGAATAAAGCCAGTTAACAATGAAGCAATGAAGCAATTAAACAATATCATTATCCTAGCACTCCTCTCATCCGACTGCAAGCGCTGCTTCTTGGCTTTCTTGCGGCCCTTTACCCACCGATCCGTTTAAGACCACAATTTTGTCGGCAATTACTTTTAAATCCGTTTCCTCCTTATTATCAAGCCTACCGGAGACCAAAATTACTTGGTCCTGGCTAATTTGCCGGTTGCCGTTTTGAAAGATTTTGGGAAAAATGATTACCTCTATACTACCGCTTAAATCTGAGATTTTGACAAAGGCCATTTCCTGCTGATCCTTTTTTGTCAAAATTTTTCGCAACGATATAATCATACCGCCTACGGTTACAACTTTTCCAACCTCACTCTCTGTAAGTTCGGCAATTTTGTGCGTGACATAACTTCCCAACAACCCCAGGGTTTTAGCTTGGGGATGCTCTGATAAATAAAATCCCAATAGTTCTTTCTCCCAGGCTAAAAGTTGTTCTTTGAGCAAGCCCGGGCTTTTAGGTAATAATTTTGGTTTGTAAGAATTATCATCCGGAGTTTCAAAAAGATTAACCAGCCCCTGCGCTTTTTTGCGCTTGTCAGAACCGGCATTATCCATCCACTGCGTTAAAGCAATTAACTGCGATCCTCTATCCCCAAACGAATCACAGGCGCCCACCTTAATCAAACTTTCCAGAACCTTTTTGTTGACCGAAGTTAAATCTATCCTAGCCAACAAGTCGTCCAAACCCCTATATAGTCCATTCTCTTGCCTTTCTTTAACAATTACCTCGGACCCTCCTTCACCCACGTTTTTAACCGCGGATAAGCCAAAACGAATAGTTGGATCTTCTGCACCATCATCAATATCAAACGAAACAGCAGAAAAATTTACGTCCGGGCCTAAAACCTTGATGCCTGACCGCTGACATTCGGCCGTAACTAAAGCCACCTTTTCCTGATTATTTTTTTCCGCCTTAAAAACAGCACACATGAATTCAATGGGAAAATTGGCCCGCATATAGGCAGTTTGATAAGCCAAGCGGGCGTAGGAAGCAGCGTGGGCTTTATTAAATCCATAACCGGCAAACGGTTCAATCAAATGAAAAATTTCCTCGGCTTTTTGTTTGGTAATACCGTTGTGCACGCAGCCGGAAATGAATTTTTCTTTTTGTTCCTGCATCAAAGCTTTAATCTTTTTACCAATGGCTTTTCTAAATTTATCCACCTCAACCCAGGAGTAACCGGCCAAAGTAATGGCGGTTAACAAAACATCATCTTGATAGGTAATTACGCCGTACGAGGTGCTCAAAATTTCCTTTAACCGTGGATCAGGATAATTAATTAAGCTGGGATTGTGTTTGCGCAGAATAAATTCCGGAATCTTTTCCATTGGTCCCGGCCGGTACAAAGCCACCATGGCCATAAGATCGGTAATTTTGGTGGGCTTTAATTCCTTGAGATACCTTCTCATGCCTGATCCTTCAAATTGAAACACGCCGGTTGTTTCTCCCTGGGATAGGATCTTAAAAGTTTTAGCATCTTCCAAATCTATTTTCTCCAAATTAATATCCACGCCTTTTCTAATCTTTACCATTTTGACGGCCTCAGCCAATATGGAAAGATTCCTAATGCCCAAAAGATCCATTTTTAAAAGGCCAATGGCATAGTCCGAAGCGTTTAAATCCAAACTATACATATCATATTGAGTAATAATCTTATCTCCCCCGGCTTCTTTCATTAACGGCACATACTGGGTAATGGGGCCGTCTGAAATAACAATACCGGCAGCGTGTGTTGAAGCGTGTCTTTTGCAGCCCTCAACCCGTCGGGCCAAATCAATTAGCTGATGCGCCTCTGAATCCGTTTTGTAAATCTCTTTTAATTCCGCCGAAAGCTCCACGGCATGGTCTAATGTCATGGCAAACCCCTGAGCGCCAACCGGAATCATTTTGGCAATGCGGTCGCAATAAGAATAAGGCAGGTTCATTACTCGGCCAACATCCCTAATGGCGCCACGGGCTTCCATAGAGCCAAAAGTAACAATCTGGGCTAAATTATCCTGGCCATATTTGGAAACAATATATTCAATTAGTTCCTCGCGCCTATCATCTGCCACATCCAAATCAATATCAGGCGGGGATACCCTTTCTAAATACAAAAACCTTTCAAAAGGAATTTGATAATCCAAAGGATTTAAAGTTGTCACGCCCAGGACATAAAGAACTAAAGAGCCGGCGGCCGAACCGCGGGTATTAATGAGAATGCCTTTGACTTTACAAAAGTCGGCAAAGTCGGCAAAGATTAAAAAATAGGTCATGTAATTCTTTTTTGTAATTATTCCCAACTCATATGCCAGGCGTTTTTCAACTTCATCAGAAAGTTTGTTGCCAAATTTTTCTTTGGCCTTTGCCATTGTCAACTGTTGCAAATACTCCTCTGGCGTAAGGTTTGAAGGAGGCTTAAATGCCGGAAAAATAAATTTTCCCCGTTCAATTTCCAAGTCGCAGCTATTAACAATTAATTGAGTATTTTCTAAAACCTCAGGGTGATCCTTAAAAATTTCCTGCATTTCATCCGGGCTTCTTAAATAAAAAGTCGGCGAATCAATCATAGTGAGCTTGCGAGTGGGGGAGTTGAGGGCTTCTTTGGTTTGAATGGCCAAAAGGGCGTCCTGGGCCAAGGCGTCGTCTTTTTCAACGTAATGAACGTCGTTGGTAGCAACAACCGGTCGGTTAAATTCCTGGGCTAACTCAAAAATGGCCTCACGAGCTTTTTTGGTTACCTCAATTTCCTGCCCGTTATTTTTTAAATGGTGCTGCACCTCAAAGAAAAAATTCTCCTCGCCAAAAATATCCATGTACTCATTGACAAGCTTGCGCGCTAAATCTTTTTGATTATTTAAAAGAGCGCGCGGAATTTCTCCGTCCGGACAACCCGAGGTCACAATTAGGCCTTCGTGATATTGGCGCAAAATTTGATGGTCCATTCTTGGTTTGTAATAAAAACCCTCTAAGTGAGAAAGGGTAGAAAGTTTCATCAGGTTTTTATAACCGGTGATATCCTTGGCCAGAAGTAAAATATGAAAAGGTTCGCGGTCAAACTGCGCCTCCTTATCCAAACGCGACCTTTGAGCTAAATAACCTTCAATGCCAATTATTGGCTTTACCCCATATTTTTTAGCCTTAACATAAAATTCAATAGCGCCGTGCATGGCTCCATGATCGGTTATAGCCACCGAATCCATACCCAATTCCCTTACCCGTTTTAGCAAATGGTCAATCTTAGAAAGTCCATCCAAAAGGGAATATTCAGTATGGACATGAAGATGGGTAAAAGCAGAAGCCATTTGTTCTACCATAGTTTTAGAATTCACAAGATACAAGAAGGTCTTTCCCAAACCACCAAAGGCTATTTTCTTAAGAGGTCCGTCCTTGTCAAGGACGGACCTCTATTGAGGACGGACCTTGACAAGGTCCGTCCTCTTAAGAAATACTTAAATCATGCCCGGAAAAAACATTCTGAAGATTTATTTTGCTGACGGGTTTTATCATATTTACAACCGAGGTGTTGAAAAGAAAAGAATTTTCCTGGATAAACAGGACCATGTTGTATTCTTGGCTCTACTCAAAAAATACCTTACTCCACCACCCGAGGATCCGACCAAAAGTCTAAATACACCAGTTTATAAAAGCGTTTACAAGGAAATTGATCTCTTGTGTTACTGCCTGATGCCGAATCATTTCCATCTTTTATTAAAACAGCTTGAGCAAGATAGTATGACCAAACTTTTAAGGCGAGTAGGTTCTTCATATTCAATTTACTTTAATAAAAAATATGAAAGAGTCGGGCCTCTTTTTCAAGGTCGTTATAAGGCAATTGCCATTGATAACGAAAATTATCTTTTACATCTTTCACGCTATATTCACCTTAACCCATTTGACACCTTAAAGGTCCGTCCTTACGAAGGACGGACCTTTCAAGAATACGAATGGTCAAGCTATGCGGATTATTTGGGGAATAGGCACACGGAATGGGTAAAAACGGAAATGATTCTTTCTTACTTTGCGGATGCCAAAAAGAAAATGGGCGATCCGCGCCTAAAAGGCATTAATACTTATCAATCGTTTGTGGAAAGTTATAAGGAAGATTCTAAGGATATTTTACAAAATTTGGCTTTGGATTAACTCCTTTTTCTCCCCTCCTTTTTTGCCCTCGGGCTCATTTGGCCTTAATGGCTGGGAAGAACTTTTCCTAACTTGCTTAATTATAAGAACCTCCGACTTCGTCGGAGAACCTTGAAATTGAGCATAGTCTTCGCTATCGCTACGACTATATGCTCAATTATACCACAACCGATAGCAAAAGTCAAGTAGCATAAGCTTAAGCAAATCAAGCAATTGACGATCGCACTTAATCAAAAATCTGGTAAAATGAATACCAGAGTCCGCCTTCGTCCGTCAGCTTACGGACTTCGGCGGACCAATTCCAGTAGCGGTCCGCCAAGTGGCGTACCGGCTGTCATTAGGCCGGGGTGGCGAAATTCCTGCCTGCCGGCAGGCAGGGGCAGACGCTACCTGGCTTCGATCGTGCCGGGGTGGTGGAATGGCAGACACGCAAGGTTTAGGACCTTGTCCCCGATTCATCGGGGGTGGAGGTTCAAGTCCTCTCCCCGGCACCATAAAAATCTCAAAACTCAAAGTGCAAAGCTCAAGTCTTACTTTACGAATAAATATATTGTTCAATATACTATATCGAGTATCTAAGTAGTTCTTAATCCCTAGTTCAATCAATAAAACGGTGTATCTATTGTAAAATCAAAACCCTATTTGGGCAAAAAGGTTTTAGGATTACCTCTCATAAGTTTTAGCTTTTTCGTTGTGGCTTTGAGATTTGAGCTTTGACATTTGAAATTTTCGTTAATTGCCTCTTGTTTTTATCCCCTACCCTATTACATAATTGATTTATTCACAGGAGGTGAAAAATTACTTTTCAGAAATCTGCCCCCAAGTTGCCCCAATTTCTGGATGCATAAATTATGAGTGATCAAGAAAATAAAACAGCCTCAAAAGGTTTAATGGGAATATTTGAAGAAAAACAATCACAAATTGCCACAGTTTTAATTGGCGTCTTACTGATTATTGCCGGAGCCTTAACCTACAACTATTTTAAAACTGCAAAACCAACCAACGACCAAGGCAAAATTAGCTTTGGTGAAATGATTACGCCGTCACCCGCCATAAAAGCCCCTGAAATTGCCAAGGAATCAGGTCAAGTGGCCGGAGCTTACATTGTGAAAAGCGGTGATAGCCTGTGGAAAATAGCGCAAGAAAAAATGGGCAGTGGTTTTCAATGGAAAGAACTGGCTGAGGCCAACAACATTTCCTTAGAAAATACAACTCTTAGGATCGGACAAACAATAACCATCCCGGAAAAGGGGCAAGTGGCAAGCGGAGCAACGACCACCAAGGAGACAGCGCCAACAGTTAAGGATTTGACCGCAGCGCCAAAGGAAACTACCAGCCAAACAACTGTTTCCGGCCAAAAACTCCCAACTATTTACACCGTAGTTCGCGGGGATAATCTTTGGAACATTGCACAAAAGCTCTATGGCGACGGTGCTAAATGGCATGTCATCTTTGACTATGCCCCTAACCGCTTAAGCATGTATCAGCCCGATGGCCAAATTTTTCCCTTAATTCACGCAGGGAACGTATTGACAATTCCGATTTTACCGTGAGTGTAGAAGCTAGGGGATAGGTTTTAGGTTGTAGGTGTTAGGTTTTAGGGGATAGGTTTTAGGTTCTAGGTAAAGTAAGAAATCGTAAAGGCGAGGTAATTTCTATGGCTCAATGGCCTTACCGCCGACTTCCAAAGCCAATTCTCTAAAAAAGCGTTGCAATTCACTTAATTCCAGCGGTTTGATCATTTTAGGTAAAAAGGTGAACCCGCGTGATTTTTTTAAAAAATCCGACCCCAACCAAATTAAATCCAATTCCATTTTAAACTTTGCTTCTACACCATAGAGCAAATCCCAGACTGAAAAGTCCTTTTGCAATAAAAAATACAAATCCACAAAATCCTTAACTTCCCTTCGCTGATTAATTGTCAGCAATTTATTAACCGCAATATCATAAAGGCTGTCAATAACAACACCTTGCTCAACGCGGCCCTCTTTTAAGCTTAAATAAGGATAATAGCCAAAATCAACCTTAATTAATAATTGATTGTCCTTCATTAATTGAAAAACTACGACTCTTTCCTTGTCGCTAAAAAGAAGGTGTCCCCCCAGTAGGACCGCAACCTTGTTCATGAAATCAAGGGCTAAATTAAAATCAAAAGGACGATTGGAGAAAAAATCTAAATCATCGGAGTAACGATGCTGAAGATAAAAAACGCTTAAGGCCGTGCCGCCGGTAAAATAAAATCTTTCTTTTAGTTTTTGACTTTTAGCCAGTTCGTCAAAAACAATTCCTTGGGTAGGGGTAAAAATTAATTCTTCCATACCAAAAGCTCCAAAAGGCGGCGCCGATCGGGCTCAATTTGTAGCCGGCTCCAATATTTCTTTAAATCCTCAAGCCTAATTTTTACTCCGCTCTTTAGATAAACCCCGTAATTAATCATCCTCTCCAACATAAAAATACGGCCTTCTTCGGTTTTTTGTAGTTCTTTTTCATCATAATCCCACAGGCTTTGCACAGTTCCCATTATACTCCACTGGTGCTAATATCAAGTAAAATGCGGTGGTAGTTCAACGGCAGAATGCTTCCTTCCCAAGGAAGAGGTTGGGGGTTCGATTCCCCTCCACCGCTCCAATTAATAATGTCCCAACTAAATTCTAGCCTCCAACAAAAAATCAATTATTCAGCTGATATATCCAGCTTTGTCTTTGACAAACCGTCAGCTTTTAGCTTTGAACCCGGCCAGTTTTTACAGTGGACCCTGCCTCATCAAAATCCAGATGATCGCGGTATCAACCGGTATTTCACGATATCAGCAAGCCCTACTGAAAATTTCTTAATGCTCACAACCCGCTTTTCCCAGAACGGCAGTACCTTTAAAAAGACCCTGCAGAACCTTCAACCCAATCAAACAATTACTATTAATAATCTGGAGGGTAATTTTACTTTACCCCAAGATCAAAACCAACCCTGCGTTTTTCTGGCCGGCGGAATCGGCATTACACCCTTTAGAAGCATGATCAAGTATCTCATCGATAAAAATGAAAAACGGACGATAACGCTCTTATATAGTGCAAAATCTACGCAGGATTTTGTTTTTAAGGATCTTTTTAGCGAGGCTCAGGCTAAAATTAACCTCAAAGTAGTCTATGTAGTTGCCGAAGATGCACCAGTCGATTGGCCATGCAGGTCTGGATTGATCGATTTTAAGCTGATCCAGGAAGAGGTTTCTCAATATCTTCAAAATCTCTTCTACATCTCCGGCCCTAAGTCTATGGTGGGGTCGTTTACTAAAATGCTAACTGATAACGGAGTTGACGCTTCCAAAATCAAACACGACTTTTTCCCTGGATATAATTAGGGGACGTTGTATTATTGAATTAATGAAAATAGCCCAAATTCTTTTCCCAGTTCTCTTTGGCTTTATTTTTTGGTCTTCCCTGCCATCTTTTGCCTTGGCTAAGTCTTATTCCATTTCCTCCGACCTTTTTCAAATCCAAATCAATTCTGACAAATCAGCTACTGTTACCGAACATCTAACTTACGACTTTAGCGGAAGCTATTCTTGGGCAGAAATGTGGATACCTACTCAAATTGAAAGAAACGGCTATCAGTATAATACCACTATAAAAGACTATAGTATTACAACCAGCGACGGGTCAAGCGTCAATATCCTAGAACAATACCAAACCAACAATCGCTTTTATCTTAAATGGGGCTACAGCGCCTCAAACCAAAGCAAAACTTTTGTTATCCAATACACCATTGAAAACGCCATTCAAAAATATCCTAATATTTCCGAGTTCTACTGGCAAATTATTGGTTCAGACTGGCAAATACCGCATCAGGATGTGGAAGCCATTGTTCAGCTTCCTCCCCGTATGGAAACAGAAACGCCGATTTTGGTCTACGGCCATGGCCCTTTAAACGGCCAATCCACAATCATTGATTCCAGAACGGCTAAATTTACCGCCTCAAAAGTTGCCAGCGGACAATTTATGGAAATTAGGATTGTATTTCCGTCCTATCTTGCACAGGGAAATATTGACGGTAACAAGACCGAACAGGAGATCAAAGACGAAGAAGCCGGATTTGTTGAGCAAACAATTGCCGTGGCCAAAAAAGCACAAGAAGACCAAAAACAACAAAAAATGCTTTTCTTGATCTATTTTGGAACCTCACCTTTGATTCTTTTGGTCTGGCTTGTACTGTGGTACAAATTCTATAAAAAATACGGCCAGGAAGAAAAATTTCCAAATATTCCCCAATATTTTAAGGACCTTCCATCTAGCCTTCCACCGGCGCAAGTAGAAATTCTGATAAACCAAGGCGTAGATCCTTCAATCAAAGCCTTTATCGCCACTATATTTGATTTAGCTCAACGGGGATACATTAAAATTGAAGATCAAACTGAACAAAAAAGCGGGCTTTTGGGAACTCATCAAGAAATCCACACCTCGTTTATTAAAACGGATTTTAACAAGGGCAACAAAAAACCCGAAGGGTCTAGCACTCTAGTCCCTTCGGGTTTAAGTTCAGAAAGACTAGCGGATTTTGAAGAAAAAGTTCTGCATTTCTTATTCAATACCGTAGGCTCTGCCCCCGATGAATTTTCTTTTTCGGATTTCTTTAAGAAAAATAAAGAAACCGCCGCCAGCCTGGCCACTAAATTTGACAATACCGTCACCATGCAAGAAATTAAGGATTGGCTAAAGGATAATCCCCAAAAGTTTCAGCGTTGGTTTCAACAATGGCAAAAAATTATCACAGCTAACAAAGATAAATTTTTAGATGACCAAAGTGAAAAAGTCTATTTTAGATTTTGGATACTTACGGCATTTTTTGCTCTTCTTAATCCTCTAATCTTGATTTTGGGAATCTTCATTAACAAACATCTTAAAAAATGGGATAAAAAGTGGGCCAAAGAAGCGCAGGAATGGAATGGCCTCAAGCATTTCTTAGATGATTTTGCCAAATTTAAGGATTTACCTCCGGAAAGTTACAAACTTTGGGAGCATTATTTGGTTTTTGGAATTTTATTTGGCAATGCCGAAAAAATTATTAAGATGTTGCCAATAATTCTCCAAAATCCAGACGCAACTCCAGCCACCTGGTATTTTGCCACCGGCGCTTTAATTTCAAGCCCTACAAATCTGGCAACTTCTATTTCCAGCCTCACAAATTCACTCAATGTCATGACTGCCGAGCTTTTAACTGCCTCAACTTCAGCTGCACACTATTCCTCCGGCTCTGGCGGCGGCTTATCCGGCGGTGGAGGCGGTGGTGGAGGAGGTGGGGGCGGTGGCGGGGGGGCGGGATAAGCAAAAATCCTTTTATATTCATCTTGCTCGGATTTGCACAACACAAATACGAGTTAGACGGGTATAGAATGATATAATTAAGAACATGGCAACTAAAACTCAAACCATTGACGCCGTAGTGGTAACCTGCATTGATTACCGTTTTATCACAAATACCTTAAATTTCGTAGAAAGCCAAAAGATTAAGGATTTTGATTGGATTGCGGTAGCTGGCGGCTGTCGTCAGCACAACGCGGTTAAAAAACAACTGTTTGCGTCTTTTACCCTGCATCATCCCAAAAAGGTAATTCTGATGCAGCACGAGGATAACGCGGCTTATGGCGGATCAAAAGCCTTTAACAATCAAGCCGAGGAATTTGCAGCTTACAAAAATGATTTATATCGGTTGAGCGGATGGATAAATAAGAGAATTGGGAACAAAGATTTTTCTATTAAACGATATATCATCGGCCTTAACGGGGGAACAATTGAGGTCTAAAAACGGGGTGTGGCGCAGTTGGTTTAGCGCGCTGCGTTTGGGACGCAGAGGTCGTGAGTTCAAATCTCACCACCCCGACCAGAATTTTTTTCTTCCTTTCAGCTTGTTTTCATTTAACGCCTGCTTCAATCTCTTTCAAAAGGCTTAAAGCGTTAGCGTTTTGCGGATCAATTTTGAGAACTGCCAAAATTTGTTCTTTAGCCAAATCCTTTTTTCCCTCAAAAAGATAAATCAAACCAAGGTTTAGGTAACTTTGCCAGAGATTAGGATTGTATTTTATGGCTAATTGATAGTTTGCAATGGCCTTTCCTAGATAATCCTCATTTTTTGTGGTTTCAAATAATTTCTGTTGAGTATTAGCCAAATTATGATAGGCATCGGCGTAGTTTGGCTTTAAATCAATGGCTGTTTGAAACTCCTGGGCTGATTTTTCCAAATCGCCCCATCTGCCGTAAACATCGCCTAAGTTATTATGAGTATTGGGGCTGGAAGGCGAAGTTTTGGCGGTCGCAATCCACAAATTATCCTCCGTTTTCCAATCAATATTTCTTAAAATGGTGCGCCAAGAGAGTAAAAACAAAATAATAATTAATAAGGTAAAAACCAGCTGTTCCAAATATTTACTGCGGCTCAACCTTTCTAAAATCAAACCTACCGCAGCCAAAATACCCAAGGTTCCAAGATATGCATAGCGTTCAGCCACAATCCACGAAACCCTAAACGGCGTCAAGGTTGGAAGGAGCGAAACAACAAACAAAGACAGCCAAAAGAACAAAAACCTAGCCCACCACCTTCCCTTTTTAGCCTGCCACAAAGCGTGTAAACCGCTTGTGGCCTGCCAAAAACTAAAGCCAATTGCGCCTAAAAATATCAAAAATACAATTAAGCGGATAATATATTGTTCCATAGTAAAAGACATTTCTGAGTGATATAAAGTTAAATCACGGGGAAAAAAGATAAGCTTGAGGTATTCACTAATGGCTACGGGCACCTGAATTAAGGGGTTATCCACTCCGGGCTCCAAATAATTGTAAGTTGCCAATCCGCTCACCCTTTGGCCAATTTTGGTAAATTGAACAATGCCAAAAACCACGCTTGACAAAAAATAAGGCAAAATTATCTTGTAGGATCTAACCAAGTTACCAAAGGCAATTTCGTAGAAAACAAAAATAAGAGAGAGAACAACTGCCTTTTCCGAAAATAAGAAGGAGACTATAAAAAAGAACAAAGAAGCCCAGTAATATTTTTTATCAGTTTTTCCATAAAGGTAAAACAAAAATGAGAGCAAAAAGAAAAAAGCGTACTGCGCATGCGAGCCCCCGGCAATCCAAGTAATAGCTTCAGAAAGAATTGGATGCACGGCAAAAAGGCTGGCTGTTATCAAGGCCAATCTTTTATTGCCTAAAATAACTAAAATCAAATAAGCAGCCAAAACGCTCCCAATGTGCGCCAAGATATTCGGAAATCTGAAAAAAATGGGATTTAAGCCGCCCACAGCATACGAAATAAAAAAGACGACCCAAGTGGCAATACGGTCAGGCAAAGCCAAAAGAAAGTTGATATCGCCCAATTGCTTGTTTTGAGGAATCCAAGCAATATCATCAGAAACAAATGCATTATTTAGACCATTGATATAAACCAAAAAAGCCAGCCCGGCCAAAAACAACAGTATCAACCAATTATCCTTTATTAAGGCGGCCAAACCTCTGGAAATTGCCAAACCTTTGGGCTTAGCATCAAAAGCTTCGGCTCCGTGGCCCCCTAAATCAGAATCATCTAGAAATTTTTCATATCTTTTATCATCCCAAGCCTCCTTTAAATATGCCTGGATTGAGCCTTGGGAGATATCTAAACGAACAGCTAATTCCTTAAGTGAAAGCTTTCCGACATTTTTTTTGATGAACTTTTTCTGTCGAGAATCAAGAGACATAATAGAAGTAATATTGTAATATTATGATGATGTCCGATAATTTACATCAGGATAAAATCCTCATTTCAGTCGTTTCCCCGGCCTACAATGAACAGGGCAACATTGCACCAATGATCAACGAGGTCAAAAACGCCTTTCTTGGTCTGGGTCAAGGTTTTGATTTTGAATACATTATAGTTGATGACGGAAGTACTGATAATACTTGGCCAGAAATCACAGACGAAGCCGGCAAAGATCAAGGAATCAAGGGCATAAGGTTGAGCCGCAACTTTGGCCAGCAGATTGCGTTAAGCGCCGGAATTGATTTAGTTCAAGGCCAGGCCCTAATCTTTTGCGATGTTGATTTGCAGCACCCACCAAGCTTGTTTCCCTCAATGATTAGGGAGTGGCAAAACGGCGCCAAGGTTGTTAACACCATCCGTTTGGAGACGGCAAACTCCCATTTCCCAAAAAAAATCCTCTCCAAAATTTTTTATCACCTAATAAATTTTCTTTCTGATCTGCCGCTAAAAGAAGGCATGGCTGATTTTAAACTGCTGGATAAATCAGTTTATTCAAAACTGCAAATAATGCACGAGAGAAACAGATTTTTGCGCGGGTTAATCCCTTGGTTAGGATTTCCGCAAAAGACTATCACATATAAGGCTCCCCAGCGATTAAGCGGTTCTGCTCTTTATGACTTTGGCAAAAGCCTCAAACTCGCCAGAATCGGCATTTTATCAATGTCCACCAGACCCTTAAAATACGTCGCCTATTTGGGGTTAACTCTAACCTTTCTGTCTCTTCTTGGATTAACAATTTCCTTAGGGCTAATTATTGCTAACAACAATACACGCTATATTTCGCCAACTTTTCTTTTAATGCTTTTTAATACGCTATTAATTGGCATAGTACTTTGTTGCTTGGGTATAGTAGCCCTTTATATTAGTTTTTTGTATCAAGAAATTATTCAACGCCCGCTCTATATTATTGAAAAAAAGATTAATCTTTAAAATGATACCCCAGCCTTTGGTCTCTGTTTTAATGCCAGCCTACAATGCCAAAGACTATGCTGGCTTAGCCATTGAAAGCATTTTAAACCAAACCTTTGCCGACTTTGAGTTTATTATTATTGACGACGGATCAAGCGATCAGACTACTTTAATCATAGAGAAATACGCTAAAGAAGATGGCCGGATTGTCTTTTTGAAAAACAACCAGAATCTCAAAATCAGCCAAACCCTAAATCTGGGATTAAAAATTGCCAAAGGCGAATTCATCGCTCGCATGGATGCTGATGATTGGTCCTACCCGGAGCGTCTAGGAATGCAGCTGGATTTTATGATGGCGCATCCCGAGGTTGCTATAAACGGCGCCAATATCGAAATCTGCGACCAAAATCTTAACGTTCTAAATGTCCGAACCTACCCCAATACCAATTCCCAAATCAGAAATAAAATCTTTAGGTTGAACCCCTTTGCCCATTCAGTTACTTTTTACAAGACTGAAATTGCCAAAAAAGCCGGAGGTTATGACGCTAATTTTAATCTGGCCGAAGACTATGATTTATACTTTAGAATGGGAAAATACGGCGAGTTTGCCAATATTTCAAAAGTCCTTCTCAAATTAAGGACCCATCCCCAATCTCTGTCAGCGCAACAAATTTCAACTCAGTCTCGTCTAAATTTTAGCGTTAGATTAAAAGCATTAAAAACGTACGGCTACAAGGCTAACTGGAGCGATAAAATCTTTCTTTTCTTTAATTACCTGGGTATTTTCTTAATTCCCAATCAATTGAAGTTTAAATTGTATAATCTTATCAGGCGTCTTTACGGCTAAAAATGTACAAAAAAGGCAGGCTTTATCCCATCATCAATCTTTTCTATCATTTAACGCGTCCAATCGTTGACCTAAGGCTGGCCTTTATTGCTATAATTAATTATATTGGATATATTAAGGATCTGCAACAATTCAAAGAACTAACGAGGAACCTCAGGATCCCTCTGCAAGATCTTAATCCACAGCTATTTGATAAAACTCCTCTAACACCAATTGACCACCATTATTTTTACCAACAGCTTTGGGCTTTTAAAGATATCCTCAAAATTCAGCCCCCGGCGCATCTGGATCTTGGCTCAACCGTGGCATTTTCAGGTTATCTTGCACAGATAATACCCACCACTTTTGCCGACATTAGGCCGCCTAATGTTCACATCGAAAATCTTAAAATCCTCAAGGCCGATCTTCTCAACCTTCCTTTGGGTAACGAATCGCAGGAATCTATCTCTTGCCTTCACGTCATTGAACATATCGGTTTGGGGCGATACGGTGACGCACTCAATCCTTCTGGATCACAAGAGGCCTGCAAAGAAATCGCGCGAACTCTCAAGAAAGGCGGCCGGCTTTATTTATCTGTACCAATCGGCAGGGAACGTATTTGCTTTAACGCCCACCGCGTTTTCAATCCAAAAACGATAGTTGAATATTTTCCAGACTTAAAGTTAATCGAATTTTCAGTCGTTGACGATAACGGTATGCTTCATGAAAATACCAATTGGCAAGATTTCCAATTGCAGGATTATGGCTGCGGTTTGTTTCTATTTGAAAAACCTCAAATCAGTAAACCTCCGAGGTTTCCTTAGGGCCTAACCACGGCTTTCCTAAACCTCGGAGGTTTACATTTGATTTTATGCTATGATTATTGTCAAATTAATGGGAGGCCTGGGCAATCAAATGTTTCAATACGCCGCCGGCCGTGCTCTTTCCGAAAAACACCATGTTCCATTAAAACTGGACTTATCTTATCTCAAACGCGAATGGCTGGAGCGGCTCAAAGGCAATCCAATCCGCCATTATTCACTTAACATTTTCAATATCCAGGAAGATTTTGCAAAAACCTCTGAACTGCCGCCTTTGGCGTGGTTTCCGGGTACGCGTCTAGCTAAGACTATCAATTGCGTCAGCAAATTAATGGCTCCAAATGCTCCTACTATTATTCGTGAGATCCCCTTTAATCTTGCTAAAAATATTACTCAACTGCATAACGCCTCCTCACATATTTATCTTGATGGTTTTTGGCAAAACGAAGAATACTTCAGATCAATCAGGGAAATTATCCTTCGGGAATTTACTTTTACGAGCGAGCTTGAAGGTCGCAATCTAGAGCTTGCTAATCAAATTACAGCTACCAATTCAATCAGCATCCACATCCGCCGGAAGGAATATATTCAGCATCCGGTTCATAGCCGTTTTTTTAGCCAATGCGGACAAAAATATTTTCAGACGTGCATCTCCTTTATGGAACAGCAAATCGTAGATCCCCATTTTTTTGTTTTTGGTGATGATCCAAAATGGGCAAAAAAATATCTAAAAAGCAAACACCCCATCACTTTTGTTGAACATAATCTAAAAACCAATCACTACTATGAGGATATTAGACTCACGAGCCTATGCCAGCATAATATTATTTCCAATAGCACTTTCTGCTGGTGGGCAGCCTATTTTAATCAAAATCCCCAAAAAATCGTCCTGGCTCCCAAGCCCTGGTTTAAAGCCAAAATTAATAATACCGGCTTGATACAACCTAGTTGGATAGAAATAGGGATCTAGTTAGATTAATGAACCAATCTTGAGACAACTAGAGGGCGAATCAAGGCTTGAAAAAATCTAGGCCATCCATTTTTTTTATAATATGCCACCAAATACCTTACCGCATCGCCAAATTTTTGGTGGACTAAGAGATTAAGCAAATTTCCATAAAAAAAATTAGCCCGCATCTTAATTTGCCAGTCTTTGAATAATTCCCTTTCGCTTGAATCTGCTTTAATTGCAAAATTATAAACGTGCTCAATCATGCTATCATTACTCAGTCGATCGTCTAGAGTGGATCTATCAGGATTGTTGTCCTGACGATATAAATAAGCACTCTGCTTTAAAAACCCTAATTTTCTACCCACAATAAATCTTAAAAAACTTTCATTATCATCAGCAATAATATTTTGCGAATAAAAATTATAGTTTAAAGCTGGATCGCGGCGGTAAAGAACCGCGCCATGCATAAACAAAATGCCATTTTTAAAAACATCACGCCAAGAGTAGACGCCAGAAATCAGCAATGGGAATTCAGCCTTAAATGTTGAGCCATTGGGCCTTTGAACCAGACTTTGGCTAAAAACAAAATCAAGGCTATTTAAAAGAGCCATTTCAACAGCTAGGGAAATATAATTGGCATCCAGAAAATAATCATCAGCATCCAGCATAATCACGTAGCCGCCTTGCGCCAAGTCATATAAAAGGTGATGGTGGTTACCAACGCGACCCAGGTTTTTTTGATTTTGATAAATTTTAATTCCGGCACGGTTTTGATATTTCTGCAAAAGAACCCAGGTTTTATCCTGCGATTGATCCTCACAAACGACAATTTCCTTATTTGGGTAACTTTGCGCTAGGGCGCTTTCTATGGCCTGCAGAACGGTCTGTTCCTTATTGTAGGCGCTGATTAAAATGGAGACTTTTGGCAAATCTAAAGGCATTCAAGTATATTGTAACTTAGAAAGGAAGCTTAAGCCTGCGACTCAATTCCGATGAAAAAAATCCTCTTTACGGTTCATGATTTTTATCCGGTTTGCGGCGGCGCCGGTGAGGTGGTTTATCGCCTGGCCAAACGGTTTGCCAAAGCCGGCTATGAAACAACCGTGGCCACGCAGGATTCACCTTTTAGATCCGCAAACGAAGTGGATGGTATCAAAATTGCGCCATTTAAGATCAACGGCAATAAAGTTAAGGGATATCAGGGCAAAACTTCCGAAATAAAAAGATATTTGGATTTTGTGATTAATAGCAATTTTGACACAATCGTAAATTACGCCGCGCAAAATTGGTGTTCAGATTTGGTTTTTGAAAATATCCCAAAAATTAAAGCCCCAAAAATCTTGGTGCCTTGCGGTTATTCGCATTTAAAGGATCCGCGCTACTTTTTTTATTTCCGCTGGCTGCCCAAAATTCTTAAGGAATATGACAGCCTTGTTTATTTAACAAGAATTACCCAGGATTTTGAATATCACCAAAAACATCAGCTCGGAAATTTTGTTATTATTCCCAACGGAGCAGACGAAGAAGAGTTTTTAGGGCCGCCAACTGTTAATGTCAAAGAAAAATACCGCATCAAAACGCCCTATCTTGCCATTTGCGTGGCTAATTACTTTTTTCTCAAGGGCCAGGATTTTGTAATTGCGGCATTTAACAAATTAACAAGAAACGATATTACTTTGGTTTTTATTGGCCAACAGAAAAATAATCTCTACTATAATATAATAAAGTGGATAGCTCGTAATAATAATCGGATTCTCTTCTTAGAAAATATCCAAAGGGAAGAAACGATCAGCTTTTTTAAGGCGGCAGATTTTTTTCTGTTTGGCTCGCGATTAGAATGTTCGCCCTTGGTCATGTTTGAATCCTTTGCCGCTCAAACGCTTTTCATAACCCGCGATGTCGGCAATGTTTTGGATTTTAAGCAATATCTGGAGATTGTTAATTCGCCAATGAGCATGAAGAACGTTTTAGAAAAGGCAATTGAAAACCCCGCGGTTTATCAAGAAAAAGTCTCCCTGGTTTTTCAAACATATCTTAACCACCATACTTATGACGCCATCTTTAAAAAATACCAGAAAATTGTTGAAGAACGCGCTAAAATTGAAAGGACGGGCGTTTAACGCACCCGCCAAATGATTTTTTTGCTCCACTGCAACCTATCCGTACAAAATTTCTTCGCCCAGCCGCTGATAATCAAAAATTTCTTCCGGTTTGAACCAAAGTTTCTCTTCATATTGGGCTTCATCAGTATTGCCAGAGGCATGAACAACATTCCTAACAGCGCGTTTGTTCTTAAATGTCAAACCCCAAAATCGAAACTTCGCCGCCGGTTTCTTCCTGCAAACCTTCTAAAATCTCTAAAGTCGTTGTTTTCGCCGCGCCGTTTGGACCAAGAAGAGCAAATATTTCGCCTTTTTCAACTACAAATGAAACTCCATCAACCGCGGTTAAAGAACCAAACTTTTTATAAAGATTTTTAGCAGAGATTACAGGCATAAATTTAAACCAGGGTCAAAACGACTTGACAAAAGCGTTTTTTACGTGTATCATAATGATGTATTTCTATTGAAGAACGCTTCTTGGGGTTCCGTCCTTAAGCGGCGTTTTTCTTTTTATACTCAAGCTTTTCTCGCAGATTATTCATAAACCAGATCTTTTCTTTGGCCGTTTGTCTAAGCAGAGTTGAACAATGACCCATATCAGGACTCAACACCACTTCCAATTTCCCATTTTCATACAGATGTTGTACTAGTGAATAAAAATCGCCATCGCTTGAAACAATCACGGCTTTATCGTAGTTGTTCAATTCAAGCGTTGCACGCAAAACAAGATCAGCATCAATATTCCCCTTAATCTTCCCGTCGGCATCAGAAATTGTCGGCTTGAATTTTAGAATAAAACCGGCCTCTTGTAGGCTATCATAGAGCGATTGGTTCAAGGCCACAAAACCAATAAAAATATATGCTTTCTTGACGCCATATTTTTCAGCCAGATAAATGCGAAACTTTTTATAATCCAGTTTCCAGCCAAGCTTTTGAATGCCAAGGTTAAGATTTTGACTATCAATGAAAGCGTAATTATTTTCCTTCTTGAGCATCAAATGATTATACCAAATGCCACTAAGTCTACCTAGATGACGAGTCAATTCCTATGGTAAAATTGAATCAGGCGGGATTAGTTAAACGGTCTAATGCCTCCTTTCCAAGGAGAAGAAACGGGTTCGACTCCCGTATCCCGCTCCACTAAGGCGTTCCTAAGAAGACTTCTTAGGAACAGCGTCATGGCGTCAAAAAACACAATCAAAATTTATGAAGCCAACGCCTATTATCATCTTTACAACCGCGGCGTAGGCAAAATGGAAATTTTCAAGGAGGAAGAAGACTATGTGGTCTTTTTGCATTATCTAAGAATTATCTTTTCTCCATTAGAAGTTTTAAGGCAGGAATTTTTGCAAATCAGTACTACTGAATCATCGGGCAGTAAACACATCAAAAGTTTAACTCATGCCTTAAACCAGGCAGCAAGGCTGAAAATCTTTCAGAATGTTGAACTTCTTTCCTTCTGCTTGATGCCTAATCATTTTCATCTCTTGGTCTATCAAAAAGTCAAAAATGGCATTGAACTGTTAATGAGGCGCTTAGCTACGGGATATTCAAGTTATTACGCCAAAAAGTACAATCACGTGGGGCCGGTCTTTTGCCGACCGTACAAGGCCAGCCATCTTCATTACGATCCAGAATTACAGGCATTAGCTGTTACTCATTACATTGAACACAATCCTTTAGCTATCAACCTTCCTAAGAAGCCTTCTTGGGAAGCGCAGAACAACGAGCAATTCTATCCATTCTCTAGCCTTCGTTATTATTCATCATTGGATAATAACTTAAAAATGCAGCCGCCAGTTTGGTTGAAAACCGAACACTTACGGAATATTTTTCTCAAAATTAAATCCAAGCCCAATGGTTTATTTGAAGAAATGGTTGCCAAGCACCAAGGCTTGACAGATTTTATCATAAGTGACGCCAAATTTGATTTGGAAGAAATACGATTGCAGCATCTGGCAATTCTCTAGATTCTCCAAAGATCTTTGTAGCAACCTTCCCAAGAAGGCTTCTTGGAAAGGGCGCTATGGAGCGTCCTTACTATACTTTAGAACAAAGAGAGTGTTGGCAATTCTGTCAACAACCGGCAAGCTCTTGGTCCAGGCGTATAGAGTTTTTTCCATGGAGCTGGGATCAATAATAATTAAAGCGTCTTTCGTTTTATCAAAAGTTTTAAGATCGGGCACGGAAAAATTGTAATATTTTTCCTCATTAGGCGTTTTCCATTGATATTGCAGATAAATATTGCCCTCGTTCTTGTGTTTTGAGATATAGTCCGATATGGCCGGCAAGCTTTGACCCCAGTCATAATTAGAATCCAAAAGTACTTTGTAGCCATTTTTGGTTCCGCCAATAAACTCGTTATAATAAGCAATCTGATTACTATAATTAAATATAGTGGAAAGGATAACGGCTAAGGTTGCCAAACCTAAAAATATCATCTGCCATTTACCCCTTACCACCAATACTAACTGCGAACTAAAAACAATCAACATAGGATAAATTGGCATAATATGGCGCTGGCCTAAATTGGTTTTTGAGGCCATGGCCACAGCCAGATAGATAATCGACCCCCCTAGAAGTACAAGCTGAAGGATATAGTCCCTTTTCCAAAATTTCTTAATCAAGCATATTGCCGCAACTAAAAGCCCTAAAAAACCAATGGGCGTTTTAAAAATTATGGTCAGAGGAAAATAAAACCAACTGCCGCCGGTAATAAAATGACCAAGAATATAGATTGCGCCACGGCCATAAACCGCGCCGCCAAGAATCATAAATAGGCCTTTAAAATACCAGGCCGGGACTAAAAAGCTCCTAAGGAACTGGATTGCTCCTATCGCCACGGGGCTTAAAGCTTCATGCAATTGGGGCAAACCGCTAAAGGCGGGAGCTAGGCCTAAGGGAAAACCGTAAAACGCCATAACTAACAACCAAACAATTGCGGCAAATATTAGGGTTTTTAAAAAGGCTGACCAACTTTTTTTAAGAAGTCTTCTTTGCATTGACAAGGAAGACTTCTTCTTTAAATCAGCCATCCCCACAACCAGCGATGTTAGGACAAGAACCGGAACAAAACCAATAAACGAAAACTTTGAAAGGGCGCTGATGCCAAAAATTAAGGCCGAAATTAAAAACCATTTAATCTTTTTTTCCTTAAGATACCGCCACCAAAAATAACAAAGCAAACTAAAATCCAGCGTGATTAAAATGTCCGTATTGGCCAAAGATCCGTGAGCTAAGATTAAGGGAGTAAAAGAGGTTAAAACCGCGGTCAAGGCCGCACCATGCCACGAGGCGATTTGATAACTCCACAAGCTCAGAAACAAAATTAAGCCTAAGGCCAAAATAATGTTCACCATTCTGGCAGAAAAAAGAATCTCCTGCAGGTTATTGCCGGAATAAAAAAGTAATCCCTGACCCCATGAGCGAGCTTCTTGCCAACTATCATAGTAAAAGCCTGAGGCCTTTTTAAACAACTCATCAGTTGCCGGATATTTTGGCTGCTCTAAAAAGATCGGCAAAGCAACTAAAAGCTTGGCCAAAGGCGGGTGCTCGGGGTTTAGGTAGAAGTTTTTAAATTGCCAATAACTGAAACCCGCCGGAATATGCACTTTTTCATCGGTGGTAATGGATTGATTCTTAGCCAGAAAAACCATCTGCACAAAGGCAAATCCGATTGAAAACAAAATTAGAAGGGTAAAAATGATAATCTTTAATCTCTTATTCATGGACAATGAGTAGCCTTAACAAAACCTTCTTTTTGCGCCTGGCTTTCAGTGCAAAACCATTTATCCCCTATATCTTTTTCAATTGGTGTCCGATTATACTCACTGCAACCCGGCAAAAAGTACACGCCTTTCTCCTTACCACTCTTGTCAATATTGCCTTTGATCAAACATTTTGGATCGTCAGGTTTTTCCGACAAACAAGGCGGACCATAAATTCCCTTTTTAGCGCTAACTGCGCTTTGATGAGCATCCCTTAAACTATCACGATAAGTTGACGGTGTTCCGTCGTATCTGACCAAACCCTCCTCCATCAGAACTTTATTGATCAAGGTATTATTCTGAAAAAGAAAGACTAAAGAGCGGTTATAAGTATCCTCACCGGAAAACTCCACTTTAACTTTTTTTCCTTCAACCAATTCCTGCAGCCTTTTTTTAGCTTGATCTGCTCCGCAATTCCCAATTTCCGGCGCCTCCACGTTTTTTAATCTAACATGTATCCCATTTCCGTCTAAAATTAAGCTATCACCGTCAATAACCTTCTCTATTTGGAAAGTGGAGGTATTTTGTAAAAGATTAAACTGATAAACATTAACTCCCAATGATAAGGCAAAAAATAAAACTAAAACTAAAATAATATTCACAGCTTAATGATATACCAAAACTCTAAGCCATCCCATCTGTCAGATGCTTACATTTTCAGAGCTTTATTCTAAAAAGGCAGTTCGTTGGGAGTTTCCTGCGGTTTACTGGTACAAATCCGGTAATAGCACCACTTGCAGTTATCCGGGTTTTCCAAAGGCACCGGGCCGTTTAAGAGCTTGGAAACCTCAGCAATAAAACCATAAAACCTATCCATATCTTCTGCAATTTCAAACCATTGAGTCTTAGCTTTAAAATCAACTATATTACCGGGGAATAAAACCTCTTCGGGGTTAATGGTTACCACCCCCATCTTGCTGACCTTTTTAGCTTCACCAAAAGCGGGATTCTCTAGTGCAAATTTATAAGCGTGTAATTGAGCAGAAAACTTTTGGATTTTATCTTCAGTTGGGTCGGTTATCTTAAAGTCAATGACAGAATATGTTCCATCCTCTAATCGAGACGCAATATCAAAGCGGCCGCCAATAAGGCAATCATTCCCCGGCGGTATTGGTTTAGATTTAAGAAACCCTTCTTTGACTTCAATCTTGCCGGAAGGCAAATTGGGATCAATCTCTTTTAGATCCATGCCAATGATGGCGTTTTGTAGCAGAGAATTGAGTTTGCTAAAAACCCCGGGTATGCCAATTGACGGCAAGACCACATTATTCTTTACCTTTTGGTAATAGCAATGCTTACAGTCTTCATAGAGATACTTAAAGTCTGAAGGTGAGAGTTTATACATTTTTGTTATTCCGCACCCTCGGATGCCATCCTGAGCATTGTCGAAGGATGAAATCTAAAGGTGATAACTTATACATAAAAGGTTCCGTGCATACTAGCGGTATTCAAATTGTTGCTTTAGGATTACCTAGCAAAACCTGATTGCTGATATTTGACAACAAAAGTGGAGCAGAGTGCCTTTCCTCCTCCGAAGCTTCGCTGGATAATGATTTGAAAAGAATTTTTCTCATTTCGCTTTTAGATCGATCATTCGCTTCCTGCGCAGTATTGCCTTTAAGTATAGCTATCGGTATGAGGTTTGATGGTTCTAAAACTATTCTAGCAGCCGTATCCTCTAAGGGTTTAGTTTCAAAACCGTTACGCGTTAGAAAGCCGAAATTCTTTATATAACCAATGAACGCGGCAGCTTTTCCTTTTGTCACCATAATTTTCTCTAACACGGCAGCACTCTTACAACTTCGAGAATAGATGGTTTTGTCACAAAGGAGAGATTTACAAACCAGAGAGTCTTCTATTAATATTTCGTCGTCGTAACCAGCTATAATAGAGGCAGAGCCATGGCCGTTAAAAAATAGAAACTTGGGGTTTCGCAATCTAATATAACTTTCCAGGGTATCTTTATTTGCCTTTTTGCCGTACAGATCCATTATGGCAAACCCTTTCTCTTTGGCAATCTTGATGACTATTTTGCTCCAATAATAAAGATAATTAGTAGTAGGGTCGTGGTTGGGTCTAGTGATCAGGAGACTTTTATTCATTCTGATAAATTTTTCCACTGGTGAGGTCCCTAAGAAATTGTATTTGGATTTCGGCAATTTCATTCCCAACTTCGTCTTCATTCTTTACGTGCACCAGCGCCTCTTTTTGAGAAAATTGATTACCTCCAATAGAAATTTTTAAATCGGAAGGGATTGCCTTTAGTCTCCAGACAACCAATTGCTTAAGCTCTTGGGTGATTTCCTGTCCCCTTTCTGTCTGTTTCCTGTTTTCTTTATTTTTGTTATTCATGCTGTTTTTTTCTCACTTTGTCTGCAATAAACCCAGATTTTCTAAAATCTCTAAAGCTTTCTTGCCTTTTTCGGTGTTGTTTTCTACTTCAATCCAAATAACATTCCAAGTCATTGGTTTATTATCCACTACAACGGCTATCTCTTCCCTGCTTGCAAGTGGAAGATTGGCGTAAATTCTGTTAAATAAAGCTTTCTTGTCCATCCCAAATTATTATATACCCATCTGAATAATCGCAAAACTACGGAAGAAAACCCCCTAATTCTTGAGGTTTAACATAGTTAATTTAAAATCCAAATACTGTAGTTAAGATATGACGCAAAACTAACCCAAAGCAAGTATGGAAGCAACAGGAATGCGGCATTTTTGGAAATTTTGGCAAAAGAAAGAATGGTCCAGAGTATTAAAAGCCACATGATGATAATTTCCACAAAGGCAATACCTGGCAATTTTAATCCAAAAAAGATTATTGACCATAAAACATTAAGAATCAGTTGCCCGGAAAAAATGGTTAAGGCTCTTTTGTGTTGGTTGCAAAGTAACTCGTGACTAAATTTACTGGAAGATTGCCAAATTAAATATAAGGAAACCCCCATTAAGGCATAAAGTAATGTCCAAACCGGTGCAAAAAGCCAACTGGGCGGAGAAAGTAAGGGTTTATTCAAAGTGGAGTACCATGTGGGGATAGCGGAAAAAGTGAAGACAGAGCCAAGCAATCCGGCTCCTTCGCAGATAAGAATAGATATAGCCAGTTTTAGCCAGTCGCTTTTGGTCATTTAGGATTATTGTAATGAAGATTAGGGTAAAGCGAAAGAGTCAACTCGTTTCCATTCCAGTTTGGTTTTGGATTTTTTCTGTTTTTTCACCATTTCCAGCTCGTCATAAATTCCTTCAATTAGGTCATAATTTTTAGCTTCTTTTAAACTAACCCAGGCGTATTTATCTGTTTCTTCTTTTTGTAAAGTGACTTTGCCAGATTTGTATTTAGCAGTACAGGAAATAATTAAGGATGGGGCGTGGCCAGGATGCAAAGTGGTTAAGCTGGTTAAATAGATAATATTGTCAACAATTAGTCCGGTTTCTTCTTTAACTTCCCTTTTTAGGGTTCTTTCTAAAATGTTGTACCAAGCGTTAGCTTCGTCTTGGGGCAGATTAATATAGTCGCTGACTTCCAGCTTGCCCCCGGGCACGGTCCATCTACCAGGGAGTTTCTTTTTGGTTAGCGACCGGCGCGTGATGAGGTATTTTTGTTTTTTGATAATGATGGCTGTGATTGCGACTTCGTGGAGGTAAGGATTGATGGGTTCGGCGGACATGGATTAATTATACATTTTAAAGCCAAATCTTATAGTCAATCGTATTTCGTATTCTGATACCACCCTAGAGCCAATGCTTGCAGTCTTCGTATAACTATTTGGAGTCAACCAGACGACAACCTGAACATTGTCGAAGGATTATAGTCCCGAGCGAAGCCGAGGGATAAAGTCTAGGGACATCAAAATTTAATAACAAAACTTGATCTTACCAGAATCTACAAATTCTCTTTTAATAATTTCAAAAAACTCGGGAAATTGAATGTCATGCGTAGGATAATGTGGAGACCAACCACTATCAAAAAAGTGCAGATGTGACTTATTGTAATCCATGGCTGGGTGAACTTCATACCGGAACTGGAAATTATTTAGACGCGTTGGGCTGTGTTTTTCATCAATCGCGTAGACAAAATTAAAAAATGGGATAACAAATCGATAGGAGTACTCAGCTGGGTTATCATACCTCCATATTTCCCGAAACTCAATATATGGGCTTGTATGCCCAAATTCTGATTTAAGGTATATTTGTTTATCGGTACAATATATTTCAACAACATTTGTATCTTTGTCCGAAACCCTATGTAAGAAGATTGGTTGCTTTGCGAAAATGTTTTTATAGGATTCACCAATTTTATTGAGCTGCTTTCTATATTGATCGGTTTTATTCTTGAGCATATTGCAAAAAGCGGTATAGATCGACCCATTTATTAAAATCTGTCTTATCAAAATTGGGGTCACTTCTCCATTTTGAATAAAACTCGTTTGAGGGCATGGTATATTTGACTTCATAATGTCTGAGTTCTTCTTCGATATCAACAAGCCTATTAATGTCAGAAATGTTGGAAACTATGGAGCTAATAATGTCATCATTTTTTGAATAAACGGTATTATAGCCGAAAACTAAACTCGCTCCAGAAATGTCTCCCGAAATCATACTTATAGATCCTCTGTATAAAATTTGGGCGCTAAAATCCATTTCATTGTTATCACTATTAATTAAAGAGTCATTATTCATTATGATGTCTCCTTATGCAAAAGATTCTCGACAAATGATCTTCTGTTGTCATGTTCCTTTTTAAAGTTGCTATATAGTTCACTGAAAATAGGCAATTGATCTACTGAGAAATGAACATTACACTGAATTATAAAAAAAGCTAATTGGTCAACATTGTCCACAAATTGAGGGGCAACCGAAACTTGTAATTGTTTATCTGCGTCTTTATAAATAACGTTTAGCCCGCCAGCAATAATATCTGTACCAGATATGCCTATTTTCTCGAAATCGATGATTTGCTTTATTCTATCTGCTGCATCTTTACTTTCCTCATTCACAGGACAGATGAAAGTATAATTATACCCATATGCTATTATCTTTTTAGATAAGATGTCGCCTACGCTTCTGACTAGCTGTAAAAACTTATCTAATTCCCTAGCATCAAAAGGCTTTATTTCATTGTTTGCAATGATTACCTTTCTATTCTGTATTACTATATTCAACTGCTGAGTCGGCTCTAAAATAGCGATGATATCTGGGAATTGTTGAATAATTGGCTGCTTGTCCCACAAGTCTATGATTATATTTCTTATCTCCACTGTTTTGATTTGAGCAAAAGACAACACGTCCTCGGCATACGCCAATGTTACATTAATCTGCTTTGTTTGTATTTCCATATTCTTATTTCCACCCCTGTCCGACAATGCGCCAGACGACTTGCTCCTGGGGGAGTTGAATGGGACCTTGCTGAGTTTGTTGGACCATATTTACCTGCTGTTTCTTATACTCAACAGAAATCTCATAGTAATTCGAAAGCTGGGTGCTTTCAATAAAGGCAATTTTATAATCTTTCCTATTTTGCACTGCGTTCGCCCCAAGTTCATTTTCCGGATTCCATAATCTACCAAACTCCATTTCCTTTTCGTATTCCTCATATAAACCAGTCATTGCTTTTGATAGGTCATTGTCCGCAAATAGTACAGTCTTTATCGCTAAATCTTCTTTGGCCTCTTTTCTGCCAATAAGATACTGATGCGAGTACAGTTGGGCGGAAAGGCAATCAACAATTTTTTCAATCTCTTCTTCGTTCATTGGCATTTTGTGGCTTTTCAAAAGCCTTTTGGCAATAATACGAATCAAATTGTGGATGCGGTTGACATTGCCAAGCGCTAAAGGATGAATTTGAGGATTAGCTTCCACAAATTTATTGAAGATACGCGAAAGCTCTTCTTCATTTTTAATACCGAACTTGTTTTTGGCCAAATCAAAATAAGCCATCACGTCTTCTACTGAAATAGGAATACGGTTTTGCGGGTTTTGCGGATCTGGCGGATTAAAAACATTGGCAGCCGAGGGATCAATCGGCGAAAGCTCCGAAAGGTTGCTCATCACAATTTCGTCAGCACCCAAAGCAATCATTGTTGCCGCGCTGTGGGCTTTATACGGGACTAAAACCGAAAACTTGTCACAATACTCACGAATCATAGAAACTAGCCGCCACGGCACCATGGTGTCTCCACCCGTACTGTATAAAAACAGATCAATATTTTGTGTTTTACCTATTGCTTGAAGCTGTTTACTAATAAGCGGAATAATATCCATTGCCACTCGGGCGTTAACCGGCCCCTGCCGGTCGCTGGTTAAATAAGTAATAACCCGTGATTTTCGCAAGTCTTCGATTTGTTGTAGAAGAGATATTTTGTCCATGATGTAATTTTACACTACTTTTTGCAGGTTAGCTAGCTTTTCATGATGTCAATCTGATCTATCATTCGGAAATATTTTATCTATCTTCTCCATTATCCTCTGCGTCTCTACCAGCGCCACGATGATTTTTTGATAATGTTCAATATCTTCGTTGGTTAGAATCCTATCTTTGCGGTCTTTAAGCCACTTTTGAGCTGGCTGGTAACCACCAATCCAAAAATTCCATGTCTGCTCTGGAACATTTCCAAAATACTGATCACTATTGATAAAAATCTTGCCATCTTTGTAAATCACTTTCTCAACGATATTTGATCCGTCTGCAGGATAAGTCGTAATAAACTCGTTTACCTTGGGTGCTTCAAGAAGATGAAGTAACCTTAGTTCAGCGCCAAGCTCGACTAATTTTTTGAAACTTTCTGCATTCCTTGGATAAGGCACGCGAGGGAAATCAATTTTCAGAAATTCTTTGTATTTTTCACGATAACTCGGTGAGTAAAGGACGGCGTAAATGTAGTCAAAAATATCTTCAGGAGTAACTTTGCCGACTGTATTTTCTATCTTGATAACAATCTCTTTATTAAGGTTGGGAACTCTTGATCCATTATTTACGTTAAGATAGAGAGGAAATATATTCGAGTTGCGATCATGGCTATTGAACTTCAATTCAATCACAGAATTTACAACCTGGATATTATCAATATCTTCTCTATTGTTCTGTCTAGAACAAACTAATCCAATATTATCCTGTTCTAGCATGTATCTCATGACTTTTTCCCTGGTTCTTTCGATAAAATTTGGATCAAGTAACAGATATCTAATATCAAAAGGTCTGTAAAAACATTTTACTATTCTTGCTACTGGTTTTTGTCGAGCTAGACTCCGAGCAACGGCCGTGTCAAAGTATTTTGTTTTTAATTTATATTTATCTTCAAACTCGTCATCGCTAAGCTCATTTGACAAGATATCATGAATTCTTTTATTTAAAACATCTTTTTCATAATCTATTAGGAAAGCATCCTTAGAAGTTACTATTCCTACGCTATTTAATGGAAACAAATCATCAACCTTGAATCCGTTCTCGTATTCATTACTGGATCGAAAATCCTTAGGCACAAAGAAATAATATGGCTCAGAGTAAACCAGTTTTTCCCACTTAATATTTTGTATCTTACTTTCATTGAGTATTTTGAACTTATTCTCTCTTTTGCCATAGAGCTCGGCGTGATGAACCGTGGCCAGTCCCTTCTTTCCGCCGCCTTTGCGTATGAATATGGAAATTGCTACACCCTGTTGGATATCGAAAACATTTTCGTCCTTGCCACCGTTGGCTGATTTTTCTCCTTTCTTTGAGTTTCCATGAAGATCAAGTATGTAAATATCGCTAAACGTTTCGAGCAAGTGTTTTCTCATCTGACGGTGGATAATGCCATCGATGTAGGAATTGTTGGTTATCATCGCAACTATGCCGCTTTCATTTTTCTGTATAAAATGCTCGGCGTAGCGAATGAATTTTATATAATCATCCGAAAGAGGTTGTATGTTTTGTTCATTCAACCCAGTTTTATAGTCTTTGATAAGATTTTGAATCCAGGGGCCTTTATTGGAAGAACTGACACTGTACGGCGGATTGCCGATAATAACCATAATCGGTTTTTCGTTTTTTATCTTGGCAGCTTCCTCTGATTCTTTGGCAATTGCCTCGCCAAAACCAAAAGCAAGCAAATTCTGTTGTATCTGGGTATCCTCCAACGAGTTAGTCAAATAAACGCCAAGCCTTGTTTTGCCTAAACGAGTTTCGTTGAAATACTTAAAACCAGTCTCTTGCAATTTCATGCTGATTTTTAGATGGGCAATAGTGTAGGGCGCCATCATTAGCTCAAAGCCAAAAATACGCGGCAATAATTCGTGGTGGACATAGGTTGGCCATCCTCCTTGCTGACCAAGCTTGACCTGTCGTGAATAAATTGTGTCAATGACTTTACTGATAAAAGTTCCAGTGCCTACAGCGGGATCCAAGATTTGAACACAATGCAATCCATTAGTGCTTTTGGCGGTATCGGCTAGTCCTCTTGCTAAACCGAAACTATGTTCAAGGATTTTGTCTACTGATTGGACAATAAAACTAACCACTGGTAGTGGTGTGTAGTAAGCCCCCATCTTCCTGCGAAGTTCAGAATCATATTCTTGTAAAAAGTCTTCGTAGAAATGAATTACGGGGTCTGGCTTTTCGGGCATTTTGCCCCATAAATCCTTTTGGTAGTATTGACTGAGGAGCTCTTTGATGTTGGCGTGCGAGAAGATATCGCAGAGTTCGTCCACAATATATTCAAGCCTCTTTTCAAAGTTGCGTCCAGCGATATGATCAAAAAAACTACCTAAAAAAGGGTTGGAGACAGGTATCAAATCGCGGGCCTCTTGACGGGTAAAATCGGTTTGAGAGTCGTCGTAAAATCGGGCAACAAATAATCCATAAACAAGGGTTTGCGCATACATATCGGCAAAGTGTTCCAGGCTTAAATCATGGACCAAAAGTCTTTTAATAGTTTCATAAACTTTTGCAACCTCAGAATTCTTACCTGCCTCTGACAACAGTAAATCTTTAACATTTTCTCTTATCCTTTGAGCCTTGCCACCCATAACTTTTGCCAAATGTAGGCCAGATTGTATTGGTTCTTTATGAGATTGAGGAAAATCGAGCAGGGTCTTGGCGATAAACTCATATTTTTCGGGAGTAGGGGTAATTGTTCTTATTTTGAGATTTACCTCTGCTATCCTGATTGGTTCTTGATAGGAGATGCCGTTTCTGTAAAAGCGAAATTCTAAATAATCGGTCAGAACCAAATTCATGTAGCCATAGTATCTGGTCATCTGTTCAGATTTTTCTTCTTTATCCAAAGGTGTACCAATATCTTTAGTTTCTATATATAAAATCGGTATATCGTTTTTTAATACAATAAAGTCCGGTTTATTGCCTTGTCTGGCTCTTGCATCATGATCAATTCGTCTAACATTAATAGACTCAAAAATCCCTTTGATTAAGATTTCGAAATCGGTACGGTAGCCCATTTCGCTGGTTTCTTCATGGGAGAACTTTTGGGAAATTGATTGGAGATAGGGTACGAACAGATTTTGCATATCTTTTAGATTATTAAGTATCTCAAGTGTCAGTGTTCAATTAGGATTCTGTACGATGCATTAAAGTAACTCATCGTGAGCAGTATTCAATCGACTAGCCTGTTTTTGCTACATTAACAAAAAATATTGCAACGGCACTTTGATGATATTGTTTACAATATCTAAAGGATCATCGGAAATTACCAGGCCGTAAGTGCCGCCAATATTTTGCAAAGTAAAACCAGCTTGCTTCACACCTTTTTCTCCAAAGCCAATCTCTAAAGCTATTTTGGTTTTATTCAGCTTTAAAATAAAATCGGCTCCGCCTTGTGAGCTGTCGTAAAAAATTGGCGAAGTCAGTCTTTCTTTAAATTCCCTATATAAAATTAAAGCAACAATATCCTCCAGATATTTTCCTTTATTGTTTTCAAAAGTTCTTTCGCCTTCCACAATTGTCAGTAAAGCGTGCCTTATGGCTGGTGTCATAAAATGGTATTTTGAGGGCTTTCTGACTTTTCTATAGACATTACCATAAGGATAAACTCTAATCAGTATTTCGGCTTTTTCTAAAGCTTCAAAGATATTAATAAGAGTATTAGTGGAAATATTAGAGATGGTTTTGGTGAGACGAGTTATGCTGATTTCCGAACTTCCTGATAATAGAAGCATAATATTTTTGACAAACTCGATGGTTTCTACTTCAAAGTTTGCATACTCCAGCAAGTCTTTGGTGGCGACTTTATCAATTAATTGATTGGTTAAGACATGTAGTTTTTGTTCGTCGTTTATTTTTAAGGCATAAGGCATGGTGCCAAAGCGCAAGAAACTACTAATCTCCAATTTATCAATGTTGCTCCAATAATTATCAACTTCATTTTGCAGACTTTTTAGGATTTCAAATGATGAAACGGCGTCATTTTGGTAAAAGAGGGCGCTTTTTATTTTGTCTTTAAGACCAAAGATGGGATATTTTGTTTTCCGGTATTGATTGGCAGAGGCTAAATATTTGCTTTTGAGAAGCATGTATTCTGTAAAGTTTAAGGGATAGAGCTTTTCGATGATCATTCTTCTGGCTAAATCAGGCGTTGACTGTAAAGAGAGAGCTGAAGAGCCAGTACAGACCACAAAAATGTTTTTTGCCCTATCATAAAGAGATTTCAAAACTGATGGCCATTTTTTATCAAAATGAATCTCATCAATAAAAATAATTGTCTTTTTGGTAAGCCCTTCAAAACTTGTTCCCAAGAATTTTTCGTATTCCTCCAAGACAGCGGACAAATTGGAATCAAGGATATTAACAATCTGATCTACTGAAATAAAAAAAAGATTAGCGGCGTCATTTTTTAGAAGCTTCATATAGAGTTGAGCCAAAAGAGTGGTTTTGCCAACACCCCTTAAACCAGGGATAGCTATTAACCGAATTTCTTGTCCACGATTTAAAAACTCATTTAAATATTTTTCTACTCTTATAAAAATGCTTCTGGTTAAATAAGAATTGCCCTGTTCGTCTTTTATATAGTTTTGTAAAAGAATCGGCGCGCGGCTTAGTTGGTTATGAACGAATTCGCTAATAAGGTTTTCCATCCGTTGGAAATGTATATTGTTGAGTTGATATACAAATCCTATTTTCTATATTAATAGACTGATATAGTCATGTCAAGAGGATAATTTATCCCGTAATATAAAGGAATCTTTGATTGATTTCTAATTGCCTCTAACATCGACACAGAAAATTCACTTATTTAAAACTCCTGTCTCTCTTTTGCAAGAAAGTGAGACATTGGTTTTTGAATATACGATGAGTGGTACATTAATTTTAGGTTCCTTAGATAGTACGGCTACACCTTTGGCTTCTTTTCACATAATAAGTTTATTTATTCTAACCTTAACCTTACCAAAAAATTCGGCCGGCGGGCAAAGTAACTTTAATCCTTTTACTAATTCAACTTAACGATTTTTTCTTTCTCCAAACGTCTTAAAATTACCGCGTCAGAGACTTTGAAAACTTCGGGTAAATCCTGGATCACCGGCGCCAATATCTCGGGCGCTTCCAGAGATGGAACCCTACCAAGTCTTTTTCTTAATTCCAAAAATAACAGTTCGCTTGGGACTAAAACTAAACCGGCAAAGGTTTGCGCCTGTATTTCGATATATTTGTAAGCCTGCTTGTCTATGCGGTCGTAGAAACTCAAATAATCCTCCAAATCCTTGGGACCGTACTTTTCATACCAATCCTTGTGAAGCACCAAATGTCCTATTTCATGCGCAATGGAAAATCTTGCTCTTTCAGGAAACTTGACGTAGGAATTTTCATCTACTGTTATCTGGGTGAAATCGGAGTTTACGTACGCGTCAATCCCAAAAAGTGACTTGATGCCGGGAATTGCGAATACGGCAATATTCATTTTAAGTTCAGCAATTTCCTCAATCGGAATAGGTAGCGTCAACGAAGGATGATGGTTTTTTAAAAACCTGGAAGCCTCATGCACTACGTCTGTAAATCTTAGGTCTGGTCCCTGCATCATTCGTGATTAACATCATTGAGAAGTTGAATCAGTTTATTGATTTTTTTCTTATCCATCTTCTCGCCCCTGGCAGTTCTGTAAAATGCGGGCAGGATTGAAAGAATGTGCGGACTTTTAAAGATATCATCCGGAATTTTGCCTTTAGCCGTATGCGCCAGATCAAAAAAGGTTGTCCATTCCTCGCTATCGCGCGGGATTTTTAAGGCCATGGCGTAACCTTTGAGCTTTTCTTGATCAACACTAGGAGAAAGAATATTCCTTTCAAGCCGGCTTATGTTCCCCGGATCAAAATTATATCTTTCACAGAAAGACCGCAGGGTAAATCTTAAGGCAACTCTTTTTTGCCTAAAAAAATCGCCGAAGGTTTGGCTAGGGTCGGTTTGGCTTTTAATCATAGTGTTGTAATAATAATACAACAGTCTTCAGTTTGTCAAGATTCAATTTTAGCCATTACCCACCGGAGGATTTTCATCCAACACCTTCCTCAACTTCTCCAAACTCTTATCATCCAGAATGGAGATGGGGAGGACTTGGCCGTGTATTGCCAGAATTTTTTGTTTCTTTTTTAAATCATCAGCTGTTGCCACATCGGATTTTGTCAGCAAAATTATTTCCGATTTAGCACAAAGCATAGGATTAAACTTTTTCAGCTCTTCCCGCACCACCTGATAATCGGCTTCCACACTCTCTGATTCTGCTGAAATGCAATGCAAAAGCAGGCTGACCTTTTCAATGTGCTTTAAAAATTTGATGCCCAAGCCTTTGCCCAAAGAGGCGCCCTCAATTAAGCCTGGAATATCAGCCAAAACTTTTTTCCCCATGGCCCCCAGATTTGGCTCCAAAGTGGTAAAGGGATAATTGGCCACTTTGACATTGGCAAAAGTGAGTTCATTTAAGAGGCTGGATTTGCCGGTATTGGGAAGACCAATTAAGCCGTAATCGGCAATTAATTTGAGGACAATTTGCAGTTTTCTTTTTTGGCCTTTTTTACCGCGCTCACCGCGAAGAGGCGTGGTATTTGAAGGCGAGCGCAAATCATAAGTTCCCCTGCCGCCAAGGCCGCCTTTGCAGATTAAAAGTTTTTGATTAACATCAGTCAGCTCAAATACTTCTTTAGTATTCCTATCAGTTAGAATAGAACCCAAGGGTAAGGTAAGGGTAAAGTCGCGGCCGTTTCTGCCGGCTTTTCTATAAGTACCGCCTATTTCTCCGTTTTGGGCCATTCTGATTTTGCTGCCCAAAAATTGATTTAAAGCCATGAGGTTTGAGGTAACCATCAAATAAATACTACCGCCGCTGCCGCCATTGCCGCCATTAGGGCCGGATTTGTGGCCGGGATAAAAAGAGGCCTTACCATTAGCTCCGTTTCCTGCTTGAAAAGTAACATCTACTTCGTCAATAAACATATTTTTAGCCTTTTTTACCTAATGATATTTTTCTTCTTTCCGCTACCTCATCTAAAACTAATTTTCTGATGCGGATGTTTTTGGGAGTTATTTCTACCAATTCTTCATCATCAATATATTCCAAGGCGTTTTCCAAACTCAAAACCCGCGGGGTATTAAAATGTTCGTTTTCTCCCTCGCCTTTGGAGCGCATATTAGTTAGCTCTTTGGTTTTGCAAATATTGACGCCAATATCCTTTTCCCGGCTGTTTTGCCCGGCCACCTCACCCTTGTAAACCGGAATACCCGGCCCCAAAAAAAGCTCGCCCCGGCCTTGAGCTATTAAAAGCCCAAACATATTGGTAATCCCACTTTCCGTGGCCACAAGGGACCCCCAATTTCTTTGATGATAAATCCCGCTGTCTTTTCTATATTCCAAAAAAGCGGAATTAATAATACCCATGCCCTTGGTATCAGTTAAGAATTCGTTTCTAAAACCCAAAAGCTCACGGGTAGCAATAACAAAGTCCAAAAAAACAATTTCTTTTTCAATTCTTAAGTCCTCTAAAATGGCATGTCTTAAGCCCATTTTTTGCATGACCACGCCCTGAAACTCCGCCGGTACTTCAATAAACAAACGCTCAAACGGAGCAAAATCAACTCCATCAACCTTTTTCACAATGACCTGCGGCCGGGCAACCTGAAATTCATAACCCTCGCGCCGCATTCTTTCAATCAATATAGCCAAATGTAGTTCTCCGCGGCCGCTGACAATCCAATCGTTTTTATTGCCGTCTTCAACCTTTAAAGCCATATCGGTTTGTAGCTCCTTGTAAAGTCTTTCTTTAACTTGACGGGAGGTTTGAAAGTCACCTTCAGTGCCGGCAAAAGGTGAATCATTAACCCTAAACTCCATTTTGACGGTGGGTTCCTCAATATTCAAAAGAGGCAAGGCCTGATAATCCAAGGGGTCGGCAATTGTTTCACCAATATTGATATCAGAAAGCCCACTGAATTTGACAATATCACCGGCCGGCGCCTGTAAAACATCAATGCTTTCCAGGCCCACAAAAGTTGAAAGCGAGGTTAAACGGCTTTTTTCTTTTTCACCACTACGATTAATATGCATCACTTCCTGATTGGCCAAAACCGTGCCGTTATAAATTTTTGCTATGGCGGTGCGGCCTTTGTGGTTGTCATAACCAATTGAGGTAATAAGCATTTGCAGCGGTTTTTCTGTGTCACCAATGGGGGATGGGATATATTTAATTATAGCGTCAAAAATGGGGGTGATATCCTGCATTTTGGCCAAATCAGGGGTTAATCCGGCTTTACCTTCCCTTCCGGCCGCGTAAACCACCGGAAAAAAGGCTGTTTCCTCACCAGCTCCCAATTCAATAAACAAATCAAAAGTTTTATTTAAAGCATAATCCGGCCGCCTATCAGGCGTATCCATTTTGTTAATAATAACAATGATTTTGTGCCCCAACTCCAGGGCCTTTTTCAAAACAAAACGGGTTTGCGGCATGGGGCCCTCTTTGGCATCAACCAAAAGCAAACTGCCTTCGGCCATTTTTAAAACCCTTTCCACCTCACCGCCAAAATCCACGTGCCCGGGCGTGTCAATAATGTTAATCTTGGTATCTTTCCACACTACACTGGCGTTTTTGGAAAAAATGGTAATGCCGCGTTCTTTTTCCAAATCATTGGAATCCATAATGCAGATTTGATCCACCATTTCTTTATTAAGTTTTGTTTTGGATTGCCTAAGTAAAGCGTCAACCAAGGTAGTTTTTCCGTGGTCAACATGCGCAATAATGGCAATATTTTTGATTTTAGATTGATTCATAGCTAAAAGGCCGTTGATAACAGCCCTAGAAGTATATCACGATTATTGGTAAAATGTAGAGGATCCGCGCCGGGGTAGCTCAATGGCAGAGCAATCGCATCGTAAGCGATAGGTTGGCAGTTCAAGTCTGCCCCTCGGCTCCAAAGATTTGAACAGGTAAATTGCAGGTCGGGCCTGTCTGCCGGCAAGCAGGGGTTCAATACCCTCCGCTGGCTCCACATACCTTTGTCCTAAGGACATTAAACCAAAAACGCCACATAGCGTAAAAACTTCTCGTTTTAACCTGAGCCTTGCATGATGATTTATAGTGTGATAAGCTATTCAAGCTATAGGGAAAAATGAAGGGAGAGCAAAATGATATTTTCAGGCCTACCAGTTGTTGTTTGCAATCATAGGGAGTTTGCAGAACTTTTTCAGCGAAGTCTTAATCACGGCAAAGAAGGGCAAAAACCGATTGACGATTTAAGAAATAGAACTCGAACAGAGATCCTAGAAAAACTGACAGATTTGATCAATCAAGAAGAAGCTAAATCACCAGTTTATATTTTACTGCCTGGTTTTTACAATCGAAAAGGAATGATTTTGAGATTGTGGCGGAAAAATAACTTTCATTGGGAAGTAGTTGCCAAGGAATTGTCAAAAGACGAAGCGGAGCAACTTTCACCACATTGGTACGATGGATACGAACTCGGTCCCGATTGTTTATGTGACAAAAATAACCGCTAAAGAAATTAAATCATACGCCTCCAAACTTTGGAGGCGTTTCCATTGAAAGGCTGGTTTTTATTAATTAAGTTTGGTAAAATTACTAAAGATGGTGGATGTAGCTCAGTTGGTCAGAGCGCCGCTCTGTGAAAGCGGAGGTCGTGGGTTCAAGCCCCATCATCCACCCCACTAAATAAATTTCAAATGTCAAAATCCAAATATCAAATTATTGTTTAAGAAGTTCCTGGAGTTTTTGAGATGCTAATTGCGGATCGGCCTGGCCTTTGCTCTCCTTCATAACCTGTCCCATTAAAAACTTTACCGTCTCCTCTTTTCCTGCCTTATAATCAGCCACCACCTTAGGATTGCTTGCTAATACCTTTTCGACGATATTATTAATGATAGTATCGTCTTTAATTAAATTTTGATTTTTGATTTTTGATTTTTGATTTATTATTTTAGGGTCCTCTTGTAAAACAGAAGGCTTATTGATTATAATATTTCCAGCCCCAACCGGCCCCATTCCTTCCTCAATTAGTTTTTCAAAAAATTGGTAAACGCTTTTCTCTCGAGTTAGTTGCTCAGCCATAGCCATTGGTAATTTGAATTTCTCAAGCAACTTCTTAAAAGCTTCTTGAGGCAGAATTTCCGTTAAAGGCTTAGTTTCTAACCGTAATGGCGGCAAATCAGGCTCCGGAAAATAACGGTAATCATGGGCTTCTTCTTTTTCCCGCTGGGAAACGGTTTTCCCCTTAACATCATCAAACCCGCGGTTTTCCTGGGTTGGCTTTTCACCTTTGTCAAAAATTTCCGTCTGTCTTTTAATCTCATAATCAATCGCGTTTTTTAAAAATTTAAAGGAGTTAATGTTTTTAACTTCAACTTTGTAAGAAGGCAGGTCAGTCGAGCCTTCCGGTCTTAATGAAATATTGAGTTCCAAACGCATTTGGCCTTTTTCCATATCGCATTCCGAAACTTCAAGCCAACGAACCAGCTGGTAAATTTTTTTACTGTACTCAACTGCCTCTTCAGCAGACTCCAGCTCCGGGCCCGAAACAATTTCCATTAAGGGAATCCCACATTTATTAAAATCCAAAAGAGTGCCCTCATCGGTATGCATTGATTTTCCAGTGTCTTCTTCTAAATGGACGTCAGTAATATTAATCTTCTTGGCATTGCCTAACTCTAGATATCCGTTTATTCCGATGGGTTTGCGATGCTGTGATATTTGAAAACCTTTGGGTAGATCAGGGTAAAAATAATTCTTGCGTTCAAAGAAACTATGATTATTTATAGCACAGTTTAAGGCTTGGCTGGTTTTAACCACTAAATCAACAGCCAATTTATTAATGGTGGGAATGGCTCCGGGCAGCCCTAAACAGATTGGACAAGTCTTAGAGTTAGGCTCTGCTTCCCAGGCGTTTGCACAAGAACAAAACATCTTGGTTTGGGTCTTAAGTTGGATATGGATTTCAAGTCCAATAACGGGTTTCATAATTCTGGTTTCCTTTCTATCCACTGATGCTCTTTCTCATATTGATACCCCACCTCTAGTAGTAATTCGTCAGAAAATCTGGGGCCAATTAACTGCATACCAATTGGCAAAGCGCTTTTGGTGAAACCGCAAGGAACCGATAACCCGGCAATTCCGGAAAGATTAACCCCAACCAATAAGATGTCAGACAAGTACATTTGCAATGGATCATTTACTTTTTCACCCAATTTAAAAGGCGGAGTTGGCGAAACTGGAGTCAAAATCACATCCACATCATTAACTTTTGGATCAAAGGCTTTATCAAAATCCTCCTTAATCAATCGCCTAACCCTAGCCGCCCTTTCATAATAAGCCTCATAATAGCCGGCCGATAAAACGTAAGTACCCAGCATAATCCGGCGTTTGGCTTCAGCCCCAAAACCGCGGCTTCTGGAATTAAAATAAACTGATTGATAATCTGATCCAGATCGATCCGAAAACGAAAATCGCACGCCATCATTACGAGCCAAGTTAGACGAAACTTCGCTATGGCAAATTAAATAATAAGCCGCCACCCCGTATTCAGTGTGCGGCAGAGATATTTCTTTAACCTTAAAACCCAAATTTTCATAAAACTTGGCCGCCTGCATTATTGCTTCTTTCACTTCGGGATCAATCCCTTTGGCAAAATACTCTTTTGGCAAACCAATCTTTAAATTAGGGTCTGACCCTTGAAAAGGGTCAGACCCTCTGTTCTTGATGTTCTTTGCTCCCTTAGTATTGGCATCAAGCTCATCTTCACCGCTAATGACTGATAAAACTAAAGCCTGATCCTTAATATCCCTGGTAATTACTCCCGGACAATCCAAGGACGAAGCCATAGAAATTACACCATAACGAGAAACCAAACCATAGGTTGGTTTTAAACCTACTACATTGCAAAATCCGGCTGGAAGACGAATGGATGAACCAGTATCAGTACCGGTCGCAAATAAACACTCCCCAGCCGCAACTGACGAACCAGAGCCGCTTGAGGAGCCGCCAGGCACATACTGCGGGTTATAAGGATTTTTGGTAGGGCCAAAATCGGAGTTTTCGCCGGAAGAACCATGGGCAAAAGCATCGCAGTTAGTTTTACCAATTAAAATGGCTCCGGCTTCTTTTAATCGTTTAGTTACAGTTGATTCGTAGGGTGGAATAAAACCTTTTAGAATATTGGAGCCGGCGGTTGTTTCAATCCCTTCTGTGCAGAAAATATCTTTGGCGGCATAGGGTATGCCAGCTAGAGATCCCAATGATTTGCCAGACTTTCTAGCCTTATCTATTTCTTGGGCTTCTCCTAACGCTTCTTCTTTTCTAAGCAATATAAATGAATTAAGCGCTTTTTCAACTTTCTCAATGCGTTCAAAACAAGAGGAAACCAGATCAACCGAGGTTATTTCACCCTTTTCGAGTCTTTCCTTAGCTTGTAAAACTGTTAGATCACAAAGTTCCATATTTTGAGATCCTCATAACACCTGTTTAATCTTAAAATAACCTTTATCCTTCTCCGGCGCGTTGTCTAAAGCCTTATCCTGGCCTAATGGTTCCTGATACTTTTGGTCGTCTTTGCGGACTACATCAACCAATTCCGTCGTATTAAAAAGGGGCTCAACCTTAGAAGTATCAACTTCCTGCAGCTTATCAGCGTAGGAAACTATCCTTGATAATTGCTGGGCAAAAACAGGGGCTTCGTCCTTATCCAACTCAATCCGCGCCAACTTGGCCACATGCAAAACCTCATCAACAGTAATGACTTTTGAAGATTTGGATGAATCCGAAACCACAGAAGAATTATAACACGATAATCAGGCTACTCTTTTTCCGTTTTTTACCAAATAAACCTTTTGCCAAGGAAAATCGGCATGGACAAAAAAGGTTTCTTGATCAGCCAAAATTTCAACTTTATACCCCGGTACTAGCTTGGTGTTGTATTGATCAATTAATGCAACTGTACCCAAAGAAGCATCCGGCCATTGCATAGCTTGAACCTTGACAATCTTGACCATTTTGGGATCCTGGTTTTGGGAATTTAGATATTTTAAGGTTATGGCAATGGCTTTCTTCTCAACACTAATATCTGAAGCATAGACTTTATCCAAAAATAAAAAGGCAATCCTAGAATACAAGGGCACTAAAACCTCATAAGCAAAGACCAGAATTGCCGCACCATAGACAATAATTCTTAAATGCTTTGTATTTAGGATATTGGTCAGATTTTTAGAATTCACATTGCCTCCAAAATTCTAATCCTTTCCTCAATCGGCGGATGGGTATTAAACAAACTACTAAGTTTATGATCTACGCTTTTGAAAGGATTAACAATATACAAATTGGCTGTGGCGTTATTGGCTGATTCCAAGGGATCGCGATCGACCGAAATCTTACGCAGAGCATTTGCCAAGCCTTTGGGATAACGCGTCAATAAAGCTCCGGAGTCGTCGGCCAGAAACTCACGCTGGCGGGAAAGAGCCAATTGCATTAACTTTGCTATAATTGGCGATAGTATAGCCAAGGCAAATCCGATTAAAATCAAAATGCCGCCGCTATCGCCGCTTTCTCTGTTACGGCTTCTTGATCTCCCCCCAAACCACATTGACCGCATAAAATAATCCGCCAAAAGAGCAATCATGCCAACCAGAATTGTGACTACCGCCATTAACCGCGTGTCGTAATTTTTTACATGCGATAGCTCGTGAGCAATTACACCTTCCAATTCCAACTTGTCTAGTTTGCCTAGCAACCCCCGGGTAACGCAAATAACTGCGTGTTTGGGATCGCGGCCTGTCGCAAAGGCATTGGGTGCTGAGTCTTCGATAAGATAAATCTTAGGCCTTGGAAGTCCTGAGGCAATGCAAAGGTTCTCAACCGAATGGTAAAGTGCAGGTTCTGATTCTTCACTAATCTCTTTAGCGTTAGATATTGTCAAAATCATAGAGTCAGAAAAATAATACGAACCCAAAGACAAGAGGCCGGAAATAATGAGCATTACCCCTACAAAATCTAAGCCATAACCCAAAACTTGCGCAAAAACATAACCCACCGCGGTAATAAATACCACAAACAATAGCATTATCAGCCAGGTTTTCTTCTTATTGGAATCAACCTGAGAATAAATAGTAGACATAAAAAAAGCTCAAAACTGCACCTTGACCTCTTGTTTTGCTTCTTCCTGCGCCCCATAAAATTCTTCCGCTTTAAACCCCATATTCTGGGCAATTAAAACCGCCGGAAAAATCTTAATTTTGGTGTTGTAATCCATGACATTGCCGTTGTAAAACTGACGGGAATAAGCAATTTTATCTTCAGTATCAGTTAAATCCCCCTGCAACTGTTTAAAATTGTCTGAAGCTTTGAGATCTGGATAGTTTTCTGCCACCGCAAAAAGAGACTTTAAGGCGCCGGTTAAAGCATTGTCCGCTACCGACTTATCATGAGGACCGCCGGCGTTTAGCAAAGAAGCGCGCGCCTCGGTCACTTTTTCAAAAACTTCTTTTTCATGAGCGGCGTAGCCTTTAACGGTTTCCACTAAATTGGGAATCAAGGACGATCGCCTTTTTAATTGCACGTCAATGCCGGAAAAGGATTCTTTAACCCTGATCTGTGCGGTGACTAGACCGTTGTATAAAGACCAAAGGTATAAAACAGCCAGAACAATAATACCTAAAATAATTAATTCAATCATAAACTAAAATCACCTTCTTTCTAAAAACCACTTTAATGCTTTTTCTAAAGGCCAAGTATTCAAAATATCGCTCTTCTCGCACCATCCTCTTCTCGCCATTGCCACTCCGTATTTCATATTAGCCATCTCCAAAACCGCGTGAGCATCGGTGTTAATTACAAATTTTACGCCAATCTTTTTGGCTTGTCTAATTAAATCATCCGGCAAATCCAATCGTTTGGGATGAGCGTTAATTTCCAATGCAATATGACGATCAGCGCAAATGGCAAAAATCTGATCCCAGTCAACCTCGCCTTGATCACGTTCTAAAAGTAAGCGATTGGTTGGATGGGTCAAGATGTTGACATAAGGATTTTGCAAAGCCCTTAAAAGCCTGGCGGTCATTGTTTTTTTGTCCTGATGATGCGAAGAGTGAATACCAACTAAAACCAAATCCAACTCTTTTAGTACCTTGTCAGGCAAAGACAACTGGCCGTCAGCCAAAATATCCACCTCCATACCTTTTAGCATGTTAAACATAGGCA
>Ga0209211_10001237_pt1 | contig 49167 bp, 43 predicted proteins | sample RifGroA2_FD_183992 | JGI IMG/M metagenome (GOLD analysis project Ga0209211, IMG submission 183992) | Groundwater microbial communities from Rifle, Colorado, USA - Groundwater A2 (SPAdes) (version 2) | ecosystem: Environmental > Aquatic > Deep subsurface > Groundwater | place: Rifle, Colorado...
CGGGCTGGGCGAGCCGGCGCTGGCAGAGAGTCGCGTGGTGTTCCATTATCTGGGCGGACGGGTCGAGGCAGAGATCCATCTGCCTGCCGGGCAACAGACCGACGCACAAACCAAGGCGCTACAGGCGCATTGCGACGAATTTGCGAGTGGGAACGGCCTGTTTCGCGCCATCCATGTTCATTTCGGTCATGCACACAATTAGTGCGCAGCCAGCCTCTTGGCGCCCGCTTTTGGTGCAAATATTTTGTGTGCCGTGGCTGGAGCTTATGGCACAATGCCGCTTCGCTGTGCGGACGTGGCTGGCATGCTATCTGCATCAGGAAACCCCGCTTTTTGGTTTGCTGTTCAATTCTGATTGTCATTTTTTTGGGAGAAGGTTATGTCGATGTCGGCAAATGATGTATTGAAAATGATCAAGGACCACGACGTGAAGTTCGTGGATTTCCGTTTTACCGATACGCGCGGCAAGGAACAGCACGTGGGCGTACCCGCCAAACATGTCGGCATGGACAAATTCGAAGACGGCCATGCGTTCGACGGTTCCTCCATCGCCGGCTGGAAGGGCATCCAGGCTTCCGACATGCTGCTGATGCCGGATCCCTCCACCGCCTACCTCGATCCGTTCATGGACGAGAACACCCTGGTGATCACCTGTGACGTGGTCGAGCCGACCGACGGCAAGGGCTATGACCGCGATCCGCGTTCCATCGCCAAGCGCGCCGAAGCCTACCTGAAGTCCTCCGGCCTGGGCGACACCGCCTACTTCGGCCCGGAACCCGAGTTCTTCATTTTCGACTCCGTGAACTGGAGTGTCGACATGTCAGGCTGCTCGCTGAAGATCAATTCCGAAGAAGCTGCCTGGGCCACCGGCGAGAAGTTCGAGGGCGGCAATACCGGCCATCGCCCGATGGTGAAGGGCGGCTACTTCCCGGTTCCGCCGGTCGATAGCCTGAACGACATCCGTGCCGCGATGTGTCTGGCGCTGGAAGATATCGGCATCGAGGTCGAAGTGCATCACCACGAAGTGGCGACCGCCGGCCAGTGCGAGATCGGCACCAAGTTCAATACGCTGGTGCGCCGCGCCGACCAGACCCAGGTGCTGAAGTACGTGGTGCACAATGTCGCGCACCAGTACGGCAAGACCGCGACCTTCATGCCCAAGCCCATCGTCGGCGACAACGGTTCCGGCATGCACGTGCACCAGTCGATCTGGAAGGATGGCAAGAACCTGTTCGCGGGCAACGGCTATGCCGGCTTGTCCGAGACCGCGCTGTACTATATCGGCGGCATCATCAAGCACGCCAAGGCGCTGAACGCGATCACTAATCCCGGTACCAACTCCTACAAGCGCCTGGTACCGCACTACGAAGCGCCGGTGAAGCTGGCCTATTCGGCCAAGAACCGTTCCGCGTCGATCCGCATCCCGCACGTCGCCAGCGACAAGGCGCGCCGTATCGAGACCCGTTTCCCCGATCCGACCGCCAATCCTTACCTGTGCTTCGCCGCGCTGATGATGGCCGGTCTGGACGGCATCCAGAACAAGATCCACCCCGGCGATCCGGCCGACAAGAACCTGTACGACCTGCCGCCGGAAGAGGACGCAAAGATCCCGACCGTGTGCGCTTCGCTGGATGAGGCATTGGCGAACCTGGACAAGGATCGCGAGTTTCTGACCCGTGGCGGCGTGTTCTCCAACGATTTCATCGATTCCTTCATCGCGCTGAAGATGGAAGAGGTGAACAAGATCCGCATGACGACCCATCCGGTCGAGTTCGACATGTACTACAGCATCTGATCCGGTCGTTCCGGCAGACAGACAAAACGGGGCCTTGTGCCCCGTTTTGTTTTGCGTGAACCACAAGCGTTTGTTTGTGTCGCATGCTTGTCCTATACTTGGCCGCACCATTGAAGGAGAGAACCACATGAAGCTGCGATACTTGCTGCCCCTGCTATGCCTCTGGCCGGCGCTGGCACAGGCGGCGATCTACAAGGCCGTCGACAAGGATGGCCATGTCACCTATTCCAGCACGCCCATCAAGGGCGGCAAGAAGATCGTGCTGGAACCCCTCTCGACCATGGCACCCGCCGCAGCTTCGCCGCAGGACTTTCCCAAGGTGGATGCGGCTACCCAAAGAGATCGCGACGACACCCGCCGCAAGATACTCGAGGATGAATTGAGCACCGAGGAAAGGCTGTTGGAGGAAGCCAGACAAAACCTGAAGATCGGCGAAGACACGCCGGAAGTGTATCGGGGCAAGGACGGCAAGACTTATCGCAATGTGGCGAAGTATGAAGAGAAGATCAAGGCATTGACCGAGCAGGTGGAACTGCACGAGAAGAACATCGAAGCGTTGAAGACCGAGCTGTCCAAACTGAAATAACCGTCTTCTGGCATGTTTTCTGCTCATTAGGACATATGCCCGACTTTCCCCACCTTACCCTCGAATACCTCGCGACGGCAGTCATGCTGCTCGACGGGGAGTCGCGCATCACCTATCTCAATCCGGCGGCGGAACATCTGTTCGACGTGAGCGGCAAGAACCTGCTGGGGCATCCGGTGCAACAGGCGTTCACCGATACCGAACAGTTGGCCAGCGCGATGCAGCAGGCGCTGCGCAACAATGCCAGCTTCATCGAGCACGACCTGACGCTGGGTACGCACGCCCACGGCAAGCTGCACCTGCGCTGCGCGGTGACGCCGGTGCAGCTCGCCCGGTCGTTCCTGTTGCTGGAGTTCCATCCGATGGACCGGCCATTGAAACTGGCGCGCGAAGAGCAGATGCTGGACCAGACCCAGGCCAACCGGCTGCTGCTGCGCAATCTGGCGCACGAGATCAAGAACCCGCTCGGCGGCATCCGCGGTGCGGCGCAGCTGCTGGAGCAGGAGCTGGAGAAACCGGCATTGCGCGAATATACCCAGGTCATCGTGCAGGAAGCGGATCGGCTGCGCTCGCTGATGGAGAAACTGCTCACGCCGCAGAACGCCTCGCACTACAGCGCGCTCAACATTCACGAGGTGCTGGAACGGGTGCGCAGCGTGGTGCTGGCGGAGATGCCCGAAGCGCTGAAGATCAGACGCGACTATGACATCAGCCTGCCGCCGCTGATCGGCGACAAGGAACAGTTGATCCAGGTGATGCTCAACATCGTGCGCAACGCCGCACAGGCGATGCAGGGCAGCGGCACCATCATCCTGCGCACCCGCATCGCGCGCCAGGTGACGCTGATGAAACGCAGGCACAAGCTCGCGGTGATGGTGCAGATCGTCGACAACGGTCCCGGCATACCGCCCGAGCTGCGGGACAAGATATTCTATCCGCTGGTGTCCGGCCATGCCGACGGTCACGGGCTGGGGCTGACGCTGGCGCAGGATTTCGTCAGTCAGCACAACGGCACGATAGAATTCGATAGCGAACCCGGACGCACCTGTTTTACGGTGATGCTTCCCCTGACTTGAGGTGACAACATGGATGCAGTCTGGATCATAGACGACGATCGTTCCATCCGCTGGGTGCTGGAAAAGGCGCTCACGCGCGAAGGCATCGAGTTCAAGAGCTTCGCCATGGCGGACGATGCGTTGCGCGCGCTGGACGGCGGCAAGCCGCAGGTGGTGATCAGCGATATCCGCATGCCCGGCAGCTCCGGACTGGATTTTCTGCAGGCGCTGCACCGGCGCTACCCGCATATCCCGGTCATCATCATGACCGCCTATTCCGACCTGGAGAGCGCGGTCTCGGCGTTTCAGGGCGGCGCGTTCGAATACCTGCCCAAGCCGTTCGACATCAACCACGCGATTGAACTGATCCGGCGCGCGCTGGAGCAAAGCAAACGCAAATCGGGCGGCGCCGAGCCGGTCGACGTGGCCGCCGACATTCTCGGCCAGGCACCCGCGATGCAGGAAGTGTTCCGCGCCATCGGGCGCCTGTCGCAATCGCATGCCACGGTGCTGATCAACGGCGAATCCGGCACCGGCAAGGAACTGGTCGCGCGCGCCCTGCACCGCCATAGCCCGCGCGCCGACAAGCCGTTCATCGCCATCAATACCGCCGCGATACCCAAGGATCTGCTGGAATCGGAACTGTTCGGCCACGAACGCGGCGCGTTCACCGGCGCGGCGGCGACGCGGCGCGGGCGCTTCGAACAGGCCGAAGGCGGCACGTTATTTCTGGATGAAATCGGCGACATGCCGTCTGACCTGCAGACGCGGCTGCTACGGGTGCTGTCGGACGGCAACTTCTACCGCGTCGGCGGCCACCAGCCGATCAAGGCCAACGTGCGCATCATCACCGCCACCCATCAGGATCTTGACGAGCGCGTCAAGCAGGGGCTGTTCCGCGAAGACCTGTTCCACCGCCTGAACGTGATTCGGCTACGGTTGCCGCCGCTGCGCGAACGGCGCGAGGACATCCCGTTGCTGGCGAAATATTTTTTGCAAAAGAGCGCGCGCGAACTATCGGTCGAGCAGAAACAGTTCAGCGAGGCGACGCTGCAACATCTGGCCGCACAGGACTTCCCCGGCAACGTGCGCCAGCTGGAGAACCTGTGTCACTGGCTGACCGTGATGACGCCCTCGCAGGTGGTCGAGATCGCCGACCTGCCGCCGGAATGGCGCGGCGAATCCGCCGCCGGCGCGGTGCCCGGCGACTGGAGCGCGGCGCTGGCGCAGCAGGCGGCGGTGGCATTGCAGCGCGGCGACGAACGCATCATGGACACGCTTACCGCGCAGTTCGAGCGCACCCTGATCCTGCAAGCCCTGCACCACACCGGTGGCCGCCGCATCGAGGCCGCAACGCTGCTCGGCATCGGGCGCAACACCCTGACGCGCAAGATTCAGGAACTGGGTATAGAAAATCAGGAGTAGGGTGGGCACGTTGTTGTGCCCACGCGGGAATAACGTGGCTGACAGCGTGGGCACAACAACGTGCCCACCCTACTGTGTCATGCCAGCCGCTTCAGCAGTTTCTCGTGTATCCCGCCGAAGCCGCCGTTGCTCATCACCAGAATCTGGTCGCCCGGCTTCGCGGCGGCAACGATGGCTGCTATCAGTTCGTCGAGATCATCCTTCACCACGGCCTTTTCGCCCAGCGGCGCGAGTGAAGCCCGGGCATCCCAGCCGAGATTTCCGGCGTAGCAGTAAGTCAGGTCGGCGTCTTTCAGGCTGCCGGGCAATGCATCCTTCATCACACCCAGCTTCATGGTGTTGGAGCGCGGTTCCAGCACCGCCAATATTCGTGCCTCGCCGACCTTGCGGCGCAACCCGGCGACGGTGGTGTCGATCGCGGTGGGGTGATGCGCGAAGTCGTCATACACGGTGATGCCGTTGACCGTGCCGCGCACTTCCATGCGGCGCTTTACGTTCCTGAACTCAGCCAGCGCCGCCAGGCCTTGCGCCACCGGCACACCGGCATGGCGCGCGGCAGCCAGCGCGGCGAGCGCGTTCAAGCGGTTGTGCTCGCCGAGCAGGTCCCAGTGCAGCGTGCCCTGCACCTTGCCGTCGAGCGATACACGGTCGTTGGCATCGATGTTCCAGCCATCGTCCGAACCGAACTTCTCTACCGGTGTCCAGCAACCACGTTGAATCACACGCTGTAGCGACTCCTCGCGCCCGTTGCACACCACCAGCCCGTTGCCGGGCACGGTGCGCACCAGATGGTGGAATTGCGTCTCGATGGCCGCGAGGTCGGGGAAGATGTCGGCGTGGTCGAATTCGAGATTGTTCAGGATTGCGGTGCGCGGATGGTAATGCACGAACTTGGAGCGCTTGTCGAAGAAGGCGGTATCGTATTCGTCGGCTTCGATGACGAAGAATCCGGAAATCCCCCCCTGCCCCCCTTTTGCAAAGGGGGGAACTGCCGCAGCCGCATCGCTGGTTTTACCCCCCTTTGAAAAAGGGGGGAGGGGGGGATTCAAGCGCGCCGAGATGTCGAAGTTCTGCGGCACGCCGCCGATCAGGAAGCCGGGATTCAGTCCCGCATGTTCCAGTATCCACGCCAGCATCGAACTCGTCGTGGTCTTGCCATGCGTTCCCGCCACACCCAGCACCCACTTGTCTCGCAACAAGGTATCCGCCAGCCACTGCGGGCCGGAAGCATAGGGCAAGTTGCGATTCAATATTTCCTCCATTAGCGGGTTGCCGCGCGACACCACGTTGCCGATGACGAACACATCCGGCTTAAGTTCGAGCTGCTCCGCGCTCCAGCCTTCGATGAGCTCAATGCCTTGCGCCTCGAGTTGCGTGCTCATCGGCGGATAGACGTTGGCATCGCAGCCGGTGACGCGATAACCCGCCTGTCTGGCGATGACGGCGATGCCGCCCATGAAGGTGCCGCAGATGCCGAGGATGTGGATGTGTTTTGGTTTGCTCATCATTGCTTCCAGTTCCACCCTCTCCCGCAAGTGGGAGAGGGAAGTTTATGTCCTGAACATGAAATACACCGCGCCCATCAGGCACAGCGCGGCATATAGGTAATCCCACTTCAGCGGTTGGTTCATGTACAGCACCGCGAACGGCACGAACACCGACAGCGTGATGACTTCCTGCAATATCTTCAACTGCCCCAGGTCGAGCTGGGTGTAGCCGATGCGGTTGGCCGGCACCTGGATCAGGTACTCGAACAGCGCGATGCCCCAGCTCACCAGTGCCGCGATATACCAGGGCGATGTGGCGAGGTTCTTCAGGTGGCCATACCACGCGAAGGTCATGAACAGGTTGGACACGGCCAGCATCAGCACCGTGATCAGCAGCGGGTTGGAGATCAGGTTCATCTGCTAACTGGATGCGGTTTTTTCTTGCCGACCTTTGCCAATCGCAGAAAATTGGCCAGCTCCTCTACCCAGCGCAGACGCTGTTCCGGAGTGAGAGCCTTGAACGCACGCAATCGTTCGTCGCTCACGTAATAAGTGCGGTCGCCGGAGTTGAAGGGCTGATTCATTCGGCTTTGATCCTTTGCAGATGCGCGATGTCGGATAAGTCTATCGGGCGTCCGACGGCGTTTTTCAGCGCAATCAGATCGTCGATGGAAACTACCTTGATCCCTGTTCCGGCGACATCGAACACGACCGCTCGCGCCGTCATGCCAGCAAAATCAACCGGGGGAAACAGCAGCACATCGATCGTTACTCCTGCCAGTTCCGGCGTGCGCAACGCAAAAGCTTCGAGGTGGCGTTGTGCATGCCAGTCGCGCAGCAACTCGATGTCGCTCAACGACTCCAGCGGAATCGGCAACACTGGTGTGAGCTTCAGTTCTTTCGCTGCATCGATCAACGCTGCCAGATTGGCTTGGTTCATTGCCACCGTGATGTCCACATCCATCGTGGCACGCTCCACACCGTGCAGTGAAACCGCCAACCCGCCTATCAGCAGGTAGTCCACCTTGTGGCGATCCAGCGCGGAGAAGAGTTCGAGATAAAACATGGCGGCAGTCTAACAGCGCGGGTCAGTTGATCCCAAGCAGTTCCACCTCGAACACCAGCGTCGCGTTCGGCGGGATCACGCCACCCGCGCCGCGTTTGCCGTAGCCCATCTCCGGCGGGACGATCAACGTGCGCTGTCCGCCCACCTTCATGCCCTGCACGCCCATATCCCAGCCTTGGATCACATGCCCTGCGCCGAGCGGGAAATCAAACGCACCATGACGGTCACGCGAACTGTCGAACTTGGTACCCTTGTTCTCCGGCGCGTTCTTGTCGAACAGCCAGCCGGTGTAATGCACCGACACATGCTGGCCGGCCTGCGCTTCCTCGCCTTCACCGATCTTGGTGTCGATGATCTCGGTCCGGATCACCTTGAGCAGCTTCACCTCGAACACCAGCGTCGCATCCGGCGGGATCACATCACCCGCGCCGCGCGAGCCGTAGCCCATCTCCGGCGGGATCACCAGCGTGCGCTGCCCGCCTTCTTTCATCCCCTGCACCCCTTCGTCCCAGCCCCGGATGACGCGCCCGCCGCCAAGCGGAAAGTCGAACGGCTCGTTGCGATCCAGCGAGCTGTCGAACTTCGTGCCCTTGTTCTCGGGCGCGCTCTCGTCATACAGCCAGCCGGTGTAATGCACGGTGACGGTCTGTCCGGCTTGTGCTTCCGCGCCTTCGCCCAGTTTGGTGTCGGTTTTGATGAGGGTGGTCATGTTGCTCTTCTCCATGGTTGGTGTGGATGGTGCGCCCTGTTCAGAGCACGCGGTGGTTGAAAAAATACCGGCGGTCAGCAGTAGTGCCAGCGGGATGATTTTGGATCGATTCATCGATGCCTCTTAGTAACTCAACACCGGCGCCAGCCAGCGCTCGGCCTGTTCCAGCGTCATGCCCTTGCGCTTCGCGTAGTCCGCGACCTGATCCTTGTCCACCTTGCCGGTGGCAAAGTATTGCGCCTGCGGATGCGAGAAGTAGAAGCCGCTAACGGCGGCGGTGGGCAGCATGGCGTAGCTTTCGGTGAGCGTGATGTTTGCGTTCTGCGGAGCTTGCAGCAGTTCGAACAGCGGACCCTTCTCGGAGTGCTCGGGGCAGGCGGGATAGCCGGGGGCGGGACGGATGCCGCGATATTTTTCGGCGATCAGCGCATCGCTGTTAAGACCTTCATCTGCCGCATAACCCCAGAACTCGCGGCGTACGCGCAAATGCAGGTGTTCGGCGAAGGCTTCGGTGAGACGGTCGGCTAGTGCCTTGAGCAGGATGGCGTTGTAGTCGTCGTTCTGTTTTTCGAATTCTGCCACGCGTGCGTCGATGCCGAGGCTGGTGGTGACGGCGAACGCGCCGATGTAGTCCTTTACCTTCGACTCCTTCGGCGCGATGTAATCGGCCAGGCAATAGTTCGGGATGTCGGCCGGTTTCTTGGTCTGCTGGCGCAGGTTGTGCCAGGTCATCGCCACCTTGTTGCGCTTGTCGTCGGTGTAGATCTCGATGTCATCGCTGTTCACGGTGTTCGCGGGGAACAGGCCGAATACGGCATTGGCGGTGAGCCATTTTTCTTTGACGATCTTCTTCAGCATCGCCTGCGCGTCAGCGAACAGCTTGCGTGCTTCCTCGCCCACCGTCGCGTCCTGCAATATCTTCGGATAGCGACCCGCCAGCTCCCAAGCCTGGAAGAACGGGGACCAGTCGATGAAGTCCACCAGAATTTCCAGCGGGTAGTTTTCGAGTTTATGTACGCCCATGAGTTTGGGTTTGGGCGGGACGTAAATCCCCCTCAGTCCCCCTTTGGCAAAGGGGGAGGCGGGCGCGGTGGCATCTTTGGGAGCAGACGCAGCTTTTACCCCCCTTTGCAAAAGGGGGGCAGGGGGGATTTGATTTTCCCAATTCGTCTTGAATCCATGCGCTCGTGCCTCTTCCAGCGGAATATAGACCGCCTTGCCCTTCTTGCCTTCGTGCTGCTCGCGCGCGGCGGCATAGTCGGCCTTGATCTCGGCGACGTAGGTATCGCGCAGGGTGTCGCTCAACAGGTTGCTGCACACGCCGACCGCACGCGAGGCGTCCAGCACATAGACCGTGGTGCCGCTCGGGTAGTTGGGCGCTATCTTCACCGCCGTATGCACGCGCGAGGTGGTCGCGCCGCCGATGAGCAGCGGAATCCTGAAGCCTTGGCGCTCCATCTCCTTCGCCACATGCGCCATCTCTTCCAGCGAAGGGGTGATCAGGCCGGACAGTCCGATCACGTCGGCGTTGTGTTCGCGTGCGGCATCCAGGATCTGCTGCGCAGGCACCATCACGCCCATGTTGATGACCTCGAAGTTGTTGCACTGCAACACCACGGTGACGATGTTTTTACCGATGTCGTGCACGTCGCCCTTCACGGTCGCCATCAGGATCTTGCCCTTGGGTTTGGTATCGCCGGAGCGCAGTTTCTCGGCCTCGATGTAAGGGATGAGATGCGCCACGGCCTGCTTCATCACGCGCGCCGATTTCACCACCTGCGGCAGAAACATCTTGCCCGCGCCGAACAGGTCGCCGACGAAGTTCATGCCGGTCATCAGCGGGCCTTCGATCACCTCGACCGGGTATTTGGCTTGCAGGCGCGCTTCTTCGGTGTCTTCGACTATATAAGTAGTGATGCCGCGTACCAGTGCGTGGGTCAGGCGCTCTTGCACCGTGCCTTTGCGCCATTCCAGATCTTCGATCTGTTCCTTGCCGCCGCCTTTGACGCTCTCGGCCAGCTTGACCAGTTTCTCTCCGGCATCCGGATGGCGGTTCAGCACCACGTCTTCCACCGCATCGCGCAATTCTTTGGGAATCTCTTCGTACACGCCGAGTTGTCCGGCGTTGACGATGCCCATGTTCATGCCGGCTTGAATGGCGTGATACAGGAACACGGTGTGGATCGCTTCGCGCACCGGCTCGTTGCCGCGGAAACTGAACGACACGTTGGACACGCCGCCGGAGATCTTCGCGAACGGCAGGTTCTTGCGTATCCATGCGCAGGCTTCGATGAAGTCCACCGCGTAATTGTTGTGTTCCTCGATGCCGGTGGCGATGGCGAAGATGTTCGGGTCGAAGATGATGTCTTCGGGCGGGAAGCCGACCTGATTCACCAGGATGTCGTAGCTGCGCTGGCAGATGGCTATCTTGCGCTGGTAGGTGTCGGCCTGACCCGCTTCGTCGAACGCCATCACCACTGCCGCCGCACCGTAGCGGCGCACCAGCGTGGCGTACTTGATGAAGTTCTCCTCGCCCTCTTTCAACGAGATGGAGTTGACGATGGACTTGCCCTGCACGCACTTCAGCCCCGCCTCGATGATGCTCCACTTGGAGGAGTCGATCATCAGCGGCACTTTGGAAATGTCCGGCTCGGAGGCGATCAGGTTGAGGAACTTCACCATCGCGGCTTCGCCGTCGAGCATCGCCTCGTCCATGTTGATGTCAATCACCTGTGCGCCGGTTTCCACCTGCTGCTTGGCGACTTCCAGCGCTTCATCGTATTTGTTTTCCAGCACGAGGCGCTTGAACTTGGCCGAACCGGTGACGTTGGCGCGTTCGCCGACGTTGACGAACAGTGAGCCCCCGCCGATGTTGAACGGCTCCAGCCCGGACAGGCGGCACTCGACCGGATTGTGCGGAATCTTGCGCGGCGCGATGTCCTTCACCGTCTCGGCGATGGCCTTGATGAACGCGGGCGAGGTGCCACAACAGCCGCCGATGATGTTGAGGAAGCCGCTCGTTGCCCATTCCCTGATCTGGCCTGCCATGTTCTCCGGCGTGTCGTCGTAGCCGGAATCGGCCAGCGGATTGGGCAGGCCGGCGTTCGGATGTGCACTGACATAGCAGTTGGCGACGCGCGATAGCTCCTGCACGTACTGGCGCAGTTCTTCCGCGCCCAGCGCGCAGTTAAGGCCGATGGAGATGGGATTGGCATGCGCCAGCGAGTTGTAGAAGGCTTCTGTCACCTGGCCGGAAAGCGTGCGGCCGGAGGCATCAGTGATCGTGCCGGAAATCATGATCGGCAACGACGAACCGCGCTCTTCGAACACCGACTGCACCGCGAAGATCGCGGCCTTGGCATTCAGCGTGTCGAAGATGGTCTCGATCAGGATCAGGTCGGCGCCGCCGTCCATCAGGCCGCGCGTCGCATCGGCGTAATCGGCCACCAGCTGGTCGAAGCTGATGTTGCGCGCCGCCGGGTCGTTCACGTCGGGCGAGATGGTCGCGGTCTTGTCAGTCGGGCCCAACACACCGGCGACGAAGCGCGGTTTGTCGGGGGCGGCGTATTCGTTGCACGCCTCGCGCGCGAGGCGCGCACCGGCGACATTCAGCTCGTAGTTGAGCGACTCCATGCCGTAGGCTTTCAGCGTCGTCGCATTCGCGCCGAAGGTGTCGGTCTCGATGATGTCCGCGCCCGCCGCCAGATATTCGCGGTGGATCGCCTTGATGACCTTGGGCTTAGTTAGCACCAGCAGGTCATTGTTGCCCTTGAGGTCGCGATGCCAGTCGGCAAAGCGCTTGCCGCGATAGTCCGCCTCGGTCAGCTTGTAGCGCTGGACCATGGTGCCCATCGCGCCGTCGAGGATCAGGATGCGCTGCTGCAGGAGTTGTTCGATGTTGTGCTGCGTGTGCCCCATGGTGTGCGACTCAAAAAATGAGCGCAGATTTTACCATGCGGGCGGATTCAACCTTGGCGATCCATGCGCCGGTATTGCACCGCCTCGGCGATGTGCGCGGTCTGGAGGTTGTCGCTGCCGGCCAGGTCGGCGATGGTGCGCGCGACCTTGAGGATGCGGTGATAGGCGCGCGCCGAGAGATTCAATCGGGTGATCGCCTGCCGCAATAACGCTTCGCCCTGTGCGCCGGGCGCGCAATGCGTGTCGATCTCGGTGACCGAGAGCAGCGCGTTCGGCTTGCCCTGGCGCGCCAGCTGGCGCTGGCGTGCAGCTTCCGTGCGGGTCTGGATCGCCGCGCTGCTTTCGCCGTCGGATTGTTTGAGCAGGTCGTCCTGCGGCACGGCGGGGACTTCGATCTGGATATCGATGCGGTCCAGCAGCGGGCCGGAGATCTTGCCGCGATAACGCGCCACCTGATCGGGCGTGCAGCGGCATTTGCCGTTGAAGTGCCCGAGATAGCCGCACGGGCAGGGGTTCATCGCCGCGACCAGTTGGAACTGCGCCTTGAAATCGGCGCGGCGCGCCGCGCGCGAGATGGTGATGCGTCCGCTCTCCAGCGGCTCGCGCAGCACTTCCAGCACGCTGCGGTCGAACTCCGGCAACTCGTCGAGGAACAGCACGCCGTGCATGGCGACCGATATCTCGCCGGGACGCGGGTTGCTGCCGCCGCCGACCAGTGCCACCGCGCTCGCCGTGTGATGCGGCGAGCGGTAGGGGCGCTGGCGCCAGCGGCTGGGATCGAACGTGCCGCCGAGCGACTGCATCGCCGCCGATTCCAGTGCCTCCTGTTGCGTCATGGCGGGCAGGATGCCGGGGAAACGCGCCGCCAGCATGGATTTGCCGGTGCCCGGCGGGCCGGACATCAGCACGCTGTGGCTGCCCGCGGCGGCGATCTCCAGCGCGCGCTTGGATTGCGCCTGCCCCTTCACTTCACGCATGTCGGGGTAATGCGGCGGCGCGTCCTGTGGTTGCGGGATGTGGCGTGCCAGCGGTTTGCGGCCCGCCAGATGCGCCGCGACCTGCAACAGGGATTGCGCCGGATACACCGCCGCATCGTCCACCAGCGCGGCCTCGGCGGCATTCGCCTCGGGCAGGATGAAGGCGCGGCCGCTGTCCGCCGCGCGGTAGGTCATCGCCAGCGCGCCGCGGATCGCGCGCAGTTCGCCGGTCAGCGCCAGTTCCCCGGCATATTCGTATTCGTTCAGGCGGTCAGCGGGGATCTGCCCCGATGCGGCGAGGATGCCGAGCGCGATAGGCAGGTCGAAGCGGCCGCTCTCCTTCGGCAGGTCGGCGGGCGCGAGGTTGACGGTGATGCGGCGGGCGGGGAACTCGAAGCGGCAATTCTGCAGGGCGGCGCGCACGCGATCCTTGCTTTCCTTCACTTCGGTCTCGGGCAGACCGACGATGGTGAATTGCGGCAGGCCGTTGGCAAGATGCACCTCGACGGTGACCAGCGCCGCCTCCATGCCGGAGAGTGCGCGGCTGTGCAGGACGGCGAGTCCCATCTACTTGCGTTGCGCTTCCAGTTCCGCGACGCGCGCTTCCAGTGCGGTGAGCTGCTCGCGTGCACGTGCCAGCACCTGCGCCTGCACGTCGAACTCGTCGCGCGTCACCAGATCGAGTTTGGCGAAGCCCTGCATCAGCAGGGCGCGGACGTTCTTCTCGATGTCGCGCGCCGGGCCGCTGTTTACCGCTTCCTGCAACTTGGCGGACAGCTCCTCGAAAAACTTTGCATTAGTCATGTTGGTTGCTCCGGTTGATGACGGTGCGCCGAAGTGTAGCAATTTACGCGCAGGCCCGCCGCACCTAATGGGTGCGGCGGCATCCCAGCACGCACCACGATATTGCACCAGAACCATGCGCCGCAGGCGCGGCGGCTTTCGGTCAGTACCTAACTTATTGTAATAAAGCCACAATTCAATGTGGCACACATTCTGCAATAGAGAGCTTGCGGATATGTCATCCCGTTATTAACTTTAGAAAGGAACCATCATGATGAAGAGCAAACTGTTGACCTCCCTGATTCTGGCAATGCTGGCTGTGCCCGGCGTGGCGATAGCGGCGGATGTAGAAACTACTGAACACAAAGAAGGTAAGCATGTTGTTCCGGAATCCGCACATACGGTTACCGCAAACGTGGGCTTTACCACCGACTACCTCTTCCGCGGCATCTCGCAGAGCAGCCATGACCCGGCCATTCAAGGCGGTTTCGATTACGCTCACAGCAGCGGCTTCTACCTTGGCGTCTGGGGCTCCAGTGTGGGCTGGATCAGGGATTATCAGGGTTATACCTCGGGCAGCACGGAATTCGATCTTTATGGCGGCTTCCGCGGCGGCTTCGAAGGCACCGACATCACCTATGATCTGGGCGCGGTCCAGTACTACTACCCGGGTTCACGTGCCGCGGCCACTACCAATGCCGATACCACCGAGCTTTATGCTGGCCTGGGCTGGAAATGGTTTGCCGCCAAGTATTCGTATGTCGCCAGCAACGGCGCTTTCGGCTTTGCCAATGCCGATGGTTCCGACTACCTGGACATCTCGGCCAGCCTGCCCATCGGCGACACCGGCCTGACCGCGGGCGCGCATTGGGGTACCTTCAGCTTCAAGAACAACGGCGCGCAGGATTACGACGACTGGAAGATCAGCCTGTCCTATGACCTCGGCTCCGGCATGACCGTGGGTGCCGCGTACTCGGATACCAACGCCAATAATGCAGTCTGGACCGATACCCCGGGCAATAAGCTGGGTGAAGGCCAAGCCTTTGCGTGGGTTTCCAAGGCATTTTAACCAACTGGCTGACCGGGGCAGGTACATAACTGTTCCGTTCTTCCCAGGTACTCAATTTTGGGAGGCAACATGAAATTCGTGATAGCAATCATCAAGCCGTTCAAGCTCGACGAGGTGCGTGAAGCGTTGTCCGCCATCGGCGTGCAAGGCATCACGGTCACCGAGGTCAAGGGCTTCGGGCGGCAAAAGGGCCACACCGAGCTGTATCGCGGTGCGGAGTACGTGGTGGATTTCCTGCCCAAGATCAAGCTGGAAGCCGCTATCGGCGACGACCTGCTGGATCAGGTACTGGAGGCCATCGAAAAATCTGCCCAGACCGGCAAGATCGGCGACGGCAAGATCTTCGTCTCCGACCTGGAACAAGTGATCCGCATCCGCACCGGCGAGTCCGGTCCGGAAGCCTTGTAAGGAGAACGTCATGAAGAAGCTATTGGTATCTTTCACCCTGCTGGCCGTGCTGTGCGGCTTTGCGGCGCCATCGTTCGCCGAAGAGGCCGTTGCACCCGTTGCGGCGGCGGTTGCCGAAGTTGCGGCTGAAGCCATGCCTGCGCCTGAAGCCGCGCCGGTAGCCGAAGCTGCCGCGCCCGCACCGGCCCCCAACAAGGGCGACACCACCTGGCTGCTGACCGCCACGTTGCTGGTGATCATGATGTCCATCCCCGGCTTGGCCCTGTTCTACGGCGGTTTGGTGCGCAGCAAGAACATGCTGTCCATCCTGATGCAGGTATTCAGCATCTTCGCGCTGATTGTCGTGCTGTGGGCCATCTATGGTTACTCGCTGGCGTTCACTACCGGCAACGCGTTCATCGGCGGCTTTGATCGCCTGTTCCTGTCCGGAATCTACGATCCGGTCACGGGCGCGGTTGCCAACGGTGCAACCTTCAGCAAGGGCGTCTATGTGCCCGAGTTCGCCTTCGTCGCCTTCCAGGCCACCTTCGCCGCCATCACCGTGGCGCTGATCGTGGGCGGTTTTGCCGAGCGCATGAAGTTCTCCGCGGTGCTGCTGTTCTCCGCACTGTGGTTCACCATCAGCTACCTGCCGATCGCACACATGGTCTGGTTCTGGCCCGGCCCGGACGCCTTCACCGATGCGGATGCTGCTGCTGCTGCGGTCGCCGCTTCCGGCTGGCTGTTCCAGAAGGGCGCGCTTGACTTCGCCGGCGGCACCGTGGTGCACATCAACGCCGGTGTAGCCGGTCTGGTGGGCGCATATCTGGTGGGCAAGCGTGTCGGTTACGGCAAAGAGCCGATGGCTCCGCACAACCTGGTGATGACCATGATCGGCGCATCGCTGCTGTGGGTGGGCTGGTTCGGTTTCAACGCAGGTTCTGCGCTGGAAGCGGGCGGTACGGCTACTCTGGCTTTCGCTAACACCCTGTTCGCTACTGCTGCTGCAGTGCTGACCTGGCTGGCTTGTGAGTGGATGCTTAAAGGCAAGCCCAGCCTGCTGGGTGCAGCTTCCGGCGCGGTCGCCGGTTTGGTCGCCATCACCCCGGCCTGCGGTTGGGTCGGTATCGGCGGCGGCCTGGTGATCGGCGCGCTGGCTGGTGTGGTGTGCTTCTGGGGCGTAACCGGCCTGAAGAAGATGCTGGGCGCGGACGATGCGCTGGACGTGTTCGGCATCCACGCAGTCGGCGGCATCCTCGGCGCACTGCTCACCGGCGTGTTCAACACTTGGAGCCTGGGAGGCACCGGCATTATCGATTACGTCAACAACACCATCGTCGACACCGAGATCAGCTCGCAACTGTGGATACAGGCACAGGCTGTGCTGACCTCAGTGATCTGGTCCGGTGTGGCCGCATTCATCTGCTACAAGATCGTCGACCTGACCATCGGTCTGCGCGTCAAGGAAGAGGACGAGCGCGAAGGCCTGGACACCACCAGCCACGGCGAGCGTGCTTACAACCTGTAATATTCTCTCCTCCTGAAGCCCTCACGGCTTCATTTCAGGGGCGCCACACGGCGCCCCTTTTTTATTGTATCTAGCCAAGCCATCCTGGATTGAAATGGCTAAAATGACGGCTGCGGGCGATACAACAGAATCGTTTCCATAAATATCTCTTACCATCGTAAAAAGGCATGAGCATGGCGCAAAGAATCCAGGGACAGCCGGTTCTGATCATCGGCGGCGGACGCGGCGGCACTGCGCTACTTGAGATGTTCATGGGAGACAACCTGGTCAGTGTGCTGGCCATTGTGGATACGAATCCCGATGCGCCCGGGCTCCGGCTGGCAAAGGACCTCGGGATACCGACCTTCACCGATGCCGCCGAGGCATTGCAAGCCTGCAAAGGTTACGCTGACTGCATCGTTTACAACCTCTCGCACGACGACTCAATTCCCGGAAAAGTCAGCGAAGTCTTCGGCGACAACCGGGTATCCAGCGGCCCGGAGGTCAAACTGTTCTGGCAGATCGTGATGAACGTCAAACAGACCAAGGATGCGCTCGAAAGGAGCCAGAACCAGCTGCAGGCCATCATCCATAATGCGATGGACGGCATCATCACGATCAGCGAAGCTGGAGAAATACTGGGGTTCAACCCCGCGGCCGAGCACATCTTCGGCTATCCGCAACAGGATGTATTGGGCAAGAACGTGAGTGTCCTCATGCCGGAGCCGCAACGCAGCGAGCATGACGGCTACATCAAGCGCTATCTGCAAACCGGCCAAGCCCGGATCATGGGGATAAGCGGACGCGAAGTGGTCGCGGTACGGAAGAGCGGCGAGCAGTTCCCGATAGAGATGTCCATATCGGAAATGGTGCTGGGCGGGCTGAGATATTTCGTCGGCATCGTGCGGGACATCACCGAGCGCAAGCTGGCCGAGCAGAAGATCGCGCATCTGGCCCATCACGATTACCTGACCAACCTGCCGAACCGCGCGCTGTTCCTGAACAACCTCGATCAATCGCTGCTCTTCGCCGAGCGGAATGGCCATAAGGTGGCCATCCTGTTCCTCGACCTGGACGGCTTCAAGCAGGTCAACGACTCGCTGGGGCACGATGTCGGCGACCTGCTGTTGCAGGAGGTCGCCTCAAGGCTGAAGCAGACCGTCAGGGCATCGGATACGGTGGCGCGCGTGGGCGGAGACGAGTTCAACTTCGTGCTGAATAACATCGAATCCGGTGAGCATGCCGCGCTGGTGGCGAACAAGATCATCGCCGTCCTGTCCGAGCCTTTCGACCTGAAGGGTCAGCGCTGCCAGATCGGCGGAAGCATCGGCATCTCCGTCTTCCCGGATGACTCGGATGATCTGGAAAAACTCATCAAACAGGCCGATAGCGCGATGTATCTGGCCAAGCACAGCGGGAAGAACAACTGCAAGCATTTCCGGGAAACGCTGCCGGGATAAATCAGCGGAACACGATGGTCTTGTTGCCGCACACCAGCACGCGATCTTCCACGTGGTAGCGCAGGCCGCGCGCCAGCACGGTTCGCTCGATATCGCGGCCGTAGCGCACCAGATCGTCCACGGTGTCGCCGTGGTCGATGCGCACCGTGTCCTGCTCGATGATGGGGCCGGCATCCAGCTCGTCCGTCACGTAATGGCAGGTCGCGCCGATCAGCTTGACGCCGCGCTGGTGCGCCTGATGATAGGGCTTGGCGCCGACGAAGGAGGGCAGGAAGCTGTGGTGGATATTGACGATGCGCCCGGGGAATCGCTGGCATAAGAACGGTGGCAGGATTTGCATGAAGCGCGCCAGCACCATGCAGTCGCCGTGATGTCGCTCGAACAGCGCGGCGATATGCTCGAATGCCGCGGTCTTGTCCGTCATATCCACGTGGATGAACGGGATGCCGTGCCACTCGACGAAGCTCTTCAGGTCTTCATGGTTGGAGATCACGCAGGGGATATCCACCAGCAGCTCGCCGCTACGCCAGCGGTGCAGCAGGTCGTTGAGGCAATGGTCCTGCTTGCTCACCAGCACCACCAGACGCTTCTTGATGGCGGAATCCGAAAGTTGCCAGTCCATGCCGAACTCGTCCGCCAGCGGCGCGAAGCGGCGGCGGAACTCGTCCACGGCGAACGGCAGCGAATCGGCGCGGATCTCCTGGCGCATGAAGAAGCGCTGCGCCTCCTGTTCGGTGTGATAGCTCGCCTCGACGATGAAACCGCCGTGCTGCGCGATGAATCCGGTGACGGCGGCGATGATGCCGGAGCGGTCGGGGCAGGAGATGGTCAGGGTGTAGCGGTGTGCGGTGTCCATGGTGCAAACTCCTTGAAGGTCAATCCTGCTGTTCCACCAGCCCATTATGCCGCAGCAGCGCATCGATGCTCGGCTCGCGTCCGCGGAACGCGGCGAACGATCGCATCGCATCGCGGCTGCCGCCCACCGCCAGTATCTCGGCGCGGAAGCGTGCGCCCACGTCCGGGTTCAGCACGCCGTGTTCCTCGAACAGGCTGTAGGCGTCGGCGGACAACACCTCCGCCCATTTGTAGCTGTAATAACCCGCCGCATAGCCGCCGCCGAAAATGTGGCCGAAGCTGTGCGGGAAGCGGTTGAAATCGGGCGGGATCAGCACCGCGACTTCGGCGCGCACCTCGTCGAGCAACTGCAAGATGCTCTTGCCGCCGCCCGCCTCGAAGCTGCTGTGCATCAGCATGTCGAACAGCGCGAACTCGATCTGGCGCAACGTCTGCAAGCCGCTCTGGAAATTCTTCGCCGCCAGCATCTTGTCGAACAGCGCGCGCGGCAATTTTTCATTGGTATCGGCATGGCGCGTCATATTCTGCAACACGCCCCACTCCCAGCAGAAGTTCTCCATGAACTGGCTGGGCAGTTCGACCGCATCCCACTCCACGCCGTTGATGCCGGACACGCCGAGGTCCTCCACCTCGGTGAGCAGATGGTGCAGGCCGTGGCCGAATTCGTGGAACAGCGTGATGACTTCATCATGGGTGAATACTGCCGGACGTCCACCGATCGGCGCAGAGAAGTTGCAGTTCAGATACGCCACCGGCGTCTGGATGCCGGAAGCCTTGCGCCGCCGCGTGATCACATCGTCCATCCAGGCGCCGCCGCGCTTGCTGTTGCGCGCATACAGGTCCAGATAGAACTGCCCGACCAATGCGCTCCGCGCATCGCGAATGTCGAAGAAGCGCACGTCCACGTGCCACACCGGCGCGGAGGCCTGGGTGATGTGCAGGTCATACAGCGTCTCTACCAGCTTGAACAGCCCGCCCAGCACCGCATCTTCCGGGAAGTATTGCTTCACTTCCTGTTCAGAGAAGGCATAGCGTTGCTCGCGCAGCTTCTCGCTGGCATAGGCGGTGTCCCACGAGTGCAACTCGTTCAATCCAAGCTCGGCACGCGCGAATTTACGCAGCTCCGCCACATCCTTCTCGGCGAAGGGACGCGCGCGCTGCGCCAGCTCGCGCATGAACTGCACCACCTGTTGCGGCGTCTCCGCCATCTTGGCGGCCAGCGACAGTTCGCCATAGTTGGTGAAGCCGAGCAGTGCAGCCTCCTCGGCGCGCAAGGCGACGATCTCGTCCATCAGCGCGGTATTGTCCCACTCCGGTTTGCCGAACTCGGAGGCTCGTGTCGCATAGGCACGATAGATTTTTTCGCGTAAGGCGCGGTTGTCGGCGAACTGCATCACCGGCAAATAAGAAGGTGCTTTCAAGGTGAACAGCCAGCCGTCTTTGCCCGCCGCTTGGGCGGCCTCCCGCGCGGTCTGCAACGCATCTTCCGGCAAGCCGGAAAGCTCGTCGCGGCTCTCGATCACCAGCGTGTAAGCGTTGGTCGCATCCAGCAGATTGTCGGAGAAACGCGAGGACAACTCTGCCTGCCGTTCCTGGATCGCCAGATAGCGCGCCTTCTTGTCCTCCGGCAGCTCCGCGCCGCCGAGGCGGAAGTCGCGTAGCTCGTTCTCGATCACCTTCTTGCGCGCGCCGCTCAGATATTCGAACTCATCGCTGGCGCGTAGCGCCTTGAACTTGTCGAACAGCGCGAGGTTCTGCCCCAGCTCGGCGTAATACTGGGTCAACTTGGGCAGCGTGGCGTTGTACACCTCGCGCAACTCCGGCGAATTCATCACCGCATTCAAATGCCCGACCGGCCCCCATGCCCGCGCCAGGCGCTCGTTGGCATCCTCCATCGGCAGCACGAAATCGTCCCAACTGGGCGGCACATCATCGGCCAGCAGCCGCGCGACCAGCGCGCGGTTCTCCACCAGCAACTGCTCGATCGCGGGCGCGACATGTTCGGGTTTGATCTCCGCAAAACGCGGCAGACCGGAGAAGTCGAGTAAGGGATTTGTCATGTGGATTCAGATTGGTAAAAAGAAGCGGGGCTGGCGGTGTCTGTCAGGCAAGCCCAATGAAAACTGCCAGCGCACGATTCACTGCCAGCATTGTTTCATCATCCAGGCGACCGATCACTTCACCGGTTTTTTCCCGAGCGATGGATTGCGGTTTGTCCACCATCACCTGCGACGGTTTGGACAAGCCGTTCGATTCATTCGGCTCGACGGGAATGCGAAACAGCGGCGCCGCGCGCAACTCGCCGGTCACTGGCAGAATGGTCACGGAAGGGTGAGCGTCGAACAGGTCGGACTGGATCACCAGCGCCGGGCGCGGCTTGCCGAGATCGCCTTGCAAGGCCACCGTCACCAGATCGCCGCGCCTCACTGCCAGCCTTCCGTATCCGCCACAACGGCAAGCTGTTCCAGAGTGTCGCGCTCATGCGCATCGTCGCGCAGGCTCAACGACTGACGGCGGCACTCCTCGGCAAAGCCCGCGCGCCGCGTGTCCGGCACCCATATCTGCACGGGACGCAGCCCGGCTTCCCGCAATGCCGCGCGATGCTTCTGTACCCGCGCCGATGTGCTTGCTCTCATGGTGCCCCCCAATGTTTTGCGTTACATGAAACGCATGGTAGCCGGCTTTTGTGTTACATGCAACATGTTCCATCCCAACCTCTTCTACCTCGTTCAATCTTCAACCATTAAGACTTCGCGCTGACACTCATCACAATACTTAACAAACACATGCTCATCATCAATCATCGCTTCTTCAACTAAATCCAATCGTGTTTGGCATTTTGGGCAGCAGTCTGGCTGGTCAGACATAATGTAAAACACCATGTTTGGAATGCTTTCTCTGGTCTTCAAGGCCGTCATTTTTATTATCCAAAAAAGTCCGCGTAGGATGGGTATCGCGTTGCTCAACCCATCCTACGACTACTGATGGATTTTATTTCTACGGCAGACTGTCCGAATATGAAGTCGTGCGGCGCTCCCATCGGTCCTTGCCAGCCTTCGATGGCGGCCTGCTACGAAAATTCGCAAATGTAGTTTATCGGGTTCATCAGACAGTGGCTTTCTACAGAACCTGGCAGATCAAACATCTTAGGGGATGTTCTGAACTCATACAGACGATAAAGGTGGAATTCCTCTGTGTGATCTTGAGCAAATCTAAGCTCACCACGGCTAACAAAGAAAGGAGTTTCCTTCCCAAAAGTCGTTGTTTTAACCTCAATGAATCTCTCACGTCCAGAAGGCTCGAAAGAGAGGATGTCATAACCCAGTCCATCACCTTTAGTTTTCGCGACGTGCTCCACTTTATCCGCCAAAGCCTTGTGACCAAGGTTATGCAATCGGAAATGTTCGAAGTTCAAAACAAATTCTTCCCCGGCGCAACCGAGCGCAGCATTTCGGGCTTCCCGCTCAAAATAATCACGTTTCTGAGGAACGGGTAGGCGATAGTTTTTTGTAGGCTCCTTCGCTACTGTTGCTAACTTCGGAGCATCAACTAGAAGCTTGCTGAAGTCCGTTAACAATGGGGTGACAGCAGGAGCCGAAGATGCTGCTAATGCCGCATTATCGAGCAACTGATCTTGAGCAATGTGGTCCTCAACGATCTCGCGCAAAAGTTGCTGATAGTTCCCACGAGGCTTGTAGCCAGTAATGTATGGGCATCCTAGCTGAATAAGAATTGCGCTAATGTTTTGGTGCTTGAATTCAATGGCGCTTTCTTTTCGGTTGTTTAGCTTTGCAAGCAATCCACGGCGATGTGTTGTTTTATTGTAAGACTGCCCTGACAATTCCAGAATCAGCATGTGAAAGTAATCAGCAACCGTTGCTTCAACTTCCGTTCGATCCCATTCCATGATAATTGAGTTCCGCTTAGTCTAAATATTTCGCGATTACTTCATGCCTTTGGCAAACGAGGTCTGCTCGTGTAGCCGTCCACTGCGGAACAATCAGGGACGCATCACGGTTTATTTTCAAGCCGCCAACAACTCGACATTCAGTTTTTTCCCCAGCACCGCCGCCGCACTCGCTAATGTGGTCAGCGTGAGGCTGGTGTCGTTCTCATCCAGCAGGCGGTTCAGCGCGGCGCGGCTGGTGTGCATCTTTTTCGCCATCGTGGTTTTGTTCAGGTTTTGCACCTTCATTTCTTGTTCGATTTGCCATGCGATGACACGCTTGACGGCGATTGCGGTCGCTTCGTCGAGCGTCGCGTTTTCGGTCAGGAATTCGTCGAAGCTGCTGCCGATATTTTTCTTGCTCATATTCGTCTCCTAAGTTGTTTCAGCCGTTCTTTTGCTAGGACAAGTTCCTGCTTTGGTGTCTTTTGTTGTTTTTTGATGAAGCCGTGCAGCAGCACCATGATGTTGTCTTCCAGCGCGAACAGTATCCTCGCAATTCGCGTATCCAGCCTGATCCGCACTTCCCACACATCGCCATCCAGATGCGCCACCAGCGGCATACCGAGCGGCCAGCCGAATTGCACGGTCTTTACGTCTTCACCTATGGTTTTTTTATCTGCCGCCGAGAGACCGCGCAACCATTCGCGAACCGGTTCATTGCCGGAATCAGTCTTGAAGAAGCGAACTTCCAAGGTTGGCTGTTTCATGCCAGAAGCGTATCAATTTTGGTTCGCAATGGCAAACTAAATATAAAGGGTCGGCTTGGCGCAGCCTGCGTTTGATATCGCGCAGGAAGTCTTGATAGCGGATGCCGGCTGAGGTTTGATTGTGCTTATGGCTGGAACCCGATTGGTGTTCAGGAGCAACTACCCTTGATAGACCAGCTTGCCTTCGACGATGGTGTGGCGCACGCGGCCCTGCATCTCGTAGCCGAGGAACGGGGTGTTTTTGCCTTGGCTTTTGAGCGCGGCGGGTTCGACCTTCCAGGCGGCATCCGGGTCGAACACGCACACGTCGGCATGCGCGCCCACCGAGAGGTGGCCGACCTTGGGATTGAGCAGGCCAGCCGGATTGGTGGTGACGCGCGCCAGCGCCGCAGCCAGCGGGATGCGCTCCTGCCCGGCCCATTTCAGCACCAGCGGCAGCAGCAGTTCGAGCCCGGTGGCACCCGCTTCCGCCTCGGCGAACGGCAGTTGCTTGGCGTCGTCGTCCACCGGTGAGTGGTTGGAGCAGATCGCGTCGATGGTGCCGTCCAGCAGTCCGGCGCGCAACGCCGCTCGGTCGCGCTGGTTGCGCAGCGGCGGCGCCAAGTGGCAGTTGGCGTCGAAGAAGCCTATGTCCATCTCGGTGAGGTGCACGTGGTTCATGGAGACGTCGCAGGTCACGTTCACGCCCTCGCGTTTGGCGGCGCGCACCATCTCCACACCGGCCGCGCTGGAGATGCGGCAGACATGCAGGCGCGCGCCGGTCTCGTGTGCCAGTTGCAGCATGGTGGCCAGCGCGATGGTTTCGGCGACCGCCGGGATGGCGGGCAGGCCGAGGCGGGTGGCGACTTCGCCGTCGTGCGCTACGCCGTTGCGGGCGAGGAAACTATCCTGCGGGCGCAGCCAGACGCTGAAGCCGAAGGTGGCGGCATACTGCATTGCGCGCAGCAGCACGCGCGTGTCGGTGAGCGGTGCATCGGCATGACCGAACGCCTTGCAGCCCGCGTCCGTCAGCTCCGCCATCTCGGTGAGCTGTTCGCCTTTTAGGCCGACGGTCAGGGCGCCGACCGGGAACACGCGCGACAGGTTCAACGAACGCGCGCGGTGCTTGAGCATCTCCACCAGCCCCGGCTCGTCCAGCGGCGGGTCGGTGTCCGGCGGGCAGGACAGCGAGGTCACACCGCCCGCTACCGCCGCAGCCATCTCCGATTCCAGCGTGGCCTTGTATTCGTAGCCCGGCTCGCGCAGCCGCGCGGCGAGATCCACCAGCCCCGGCATCACGATCAGCCCGCCGGCATCAATCACCTGCCCGGCGACGAAACCCTCGGGTGCCTTGCCGATGGCGGCGATGCGCCGGTCGGCGATGAACACGTCCTGTTGCGCGTCGATGCCGTTCTTCGGGTCGATCAAACGACCGCCTTTGATGTGGATGTTCATTTCGCCCCCGCCAGCATGCTCATAACCGCCATCCGCACCGCGACGCCGAAAGTGACCTGCGGCAGGATGACCGACTGCGCGCCGTCGGCCACGCCCGAATCGATCTCGACGCCGCGGTTCATCGGGCCGGGGTGCATCACGATGGCGTCCGGTTTCGCCAGCGCCAGTTTTTCCTGCGTCAGGCCGTAATACTTGAAGTATTCCTGCGCCGAGGGCAACAGCGCGCCCTGCATGCGCTCGTTCTGCAGGCGCAGCATCAGCACCACGTCCACGTCCTTCAGCCCTTGCGCCATGTCGTGGTAGACCTGCACACCGAGGTTTTCCACCATCGCCGGCAGCAAGGTCTTGGGCGCGATCACGCGCACTTCCGGCACGCCGAGCGTGGTCAGCGCGTGGATCTGCGAGCGCGCCACGCGCGAGTGCAGCACGTCGCCGACGATGGCGACGCGCAGGTTGTGGAATTCTTTCTTGTAGTGGCGGATGGTGAACATGTCCAGCAGCGCCTGGGTGGGGTGGGCGTGGCGCCCGTCGCCGGCGTTGATGACATGCACATCCGGCGCGACATGTTGCGCGATCAGGTGCGCCGCACCACTGGCCGAGTGGCGCACCACGAACATGTCGGCGTGCATCGCGCACAGGTTGCCCACGGTATCCAGCAGGGTTTCGCCCTTGCTGGTGGAAGACGCGCCGATGTTGAGGTTGACCACATCCGCCGACAGGCGCTTGGCGGCGATCTCGAAGGTAGTGCGGGTGCGCGTGCTGTTCTCGAAGAACACGTTGAACACCGATTTGCCCTGTAGCAGCGGCACCTTCCTGATTTCGTGCCCGTCTGCGGCATCGAGGAAGGTCGCGGCGCGGTCGAGGATGTCGCGCACGATGCGCACCGGCAGCCCTTCGGTGGTGAGCAGGTGGTGGAGTTCGCCGTGTTTGTTCAGTTGTGGGTTGTTCATACGATCAGCCCCGCCGAGGGTTCGTCAAAATAGGCTTGCAGTATCTGCTGCGCGGCATACTGGTCGAGCATGGGCTTCTGTTTCCTGCCGCGGATGCCCTGTTCGGCCAGCGCCGCGCTCGCGGCGTGCGAAGTATAACGCTCATCGACCAGGATGGTGGGCAGATCGAAGCGTCCTTTCAGGCGGTTGGCGAAGCGGCGGCACAGCGCGGTCAGCTCATGCGGCGTGCCGTCGTCGTTGCACGGCAGCCCGACCACCAGTGCGACGGGACGCCACTCGGCGATCAGCGCGGCGATGCGGGCGAAGCGCGGTTCGGTCTTTTCATCGTCTATGGTGGACAACGGGCGTGCCTGACGCAGCAGGGTGTTGCCGATGGCGATGCCGATGCGTCTGGTGCCGAAGTCGAATGCGAGCAGGTCGCCAGAATTTGAGAATTGCTTGTCTCGTTCGCCTCCTCGCCCGCTTGCGGGAGAGGATTGAGGAGAGGGCAGCGGGTCAGGCGCTTCTTCAGGCATGCGCTTTCCCACGCGCGTCAGGCATGTCCGGCTTCATCCGCCAAAGAGAGGTAATTTACGCCGAGGAGCGCCATTGCCGCAGGCAGGCGCTCCTCGGGCGGCAGGTCGAACAGGATGTGCTCGGAAGCCGGCACGGTCAGCCAGGCGTTCTCGCCCATCTCGTGTTCCAGTTGCCCTTGGTCCCAGCCGGCGTAGCCCAGGGTGACGATCAGATGGCGCGGTCCGCTCCCCTGGCCGAGCGCTTCGAGGATGTCCTTGGAGGTGGTCAGCGCCAGATTGTCGTTGATGCGCAACGACGATTGCCATTCGCCCGGTGTGTCGTGCAACACGAAGCCGCGCTCGGTCTGCACCGGCCCGCCGAAATGCACCGGCATTTTCTCCAGTTGCGGCTGGTGCAGCGGGATACCGATCTGGTCGAACATCTCGGCCAGCGTCAGGCTGGTCGGGCGGTTCACCACGATACCCAGCGCGCCGTTCTCGTTGTGTTCGCAGATGTAGGTCAGCGTGCCGGCGAACACGCCTTCCTGCAGCGCAGGCATGGCGATCAGGAAGTGGTGGGTGAGGTTGAAGTCGGACATGGCGGCATTGTAGCCGCATGCGCCGTTTACCGCCAGAACGCGCCTAGCGCGCGCTGACGAATCCGGCGATCTGCCGCAACAGTTCCTCTTCCTGAAACGGCTTGCCGAGATAGGCGTTCACGCCGAGGCTGAGCGCATGGTCGCGGTGCTTGGTGGCGGAGCGCGAGGTGATCATGATGATGGGCAGGTCGCGCGTGGCGGGGTCGCGGCGCAGGTGTTTGGTCAGCTCGAAGCCGTCCATGCGCGGCATCTCGATGTCGAGCAGCATCACCGACGGGGTGATCTCGCCGAGCTGCTCCAGCGCGTCCACGCCGTCCTTGGCGGTGACCACCAGATAGCCGGCGCGCTGCAGCAGGCGCGAGGTGACCTTGCGCACCGTCAGCGAATCGTCCACCACCATCACCAGCGGCTGGGTGTGCACGATCTCCGGCGCGGGCTGCCGTTCCGCCCGGTGCGCCGTCACGCCGATGCGCTGCGCCAGTTGCGCCGGATTCAGGATCAGCACCACCCTGCCGTTGCCCAGCACGGTGGCGCCGGCGATCCCGGTCAGCCGCGCCAGCTGCGGGCCGATGTTCTTGACCACGGTCTCCTGGTTGCCGAGCAGTTCGTCGACATGTAGTGCGATGCGCTGTTCGCCGCTGCGCAGCAGCAAGATCGGATTGCGCGGCAGGCTTTCCGGCATGCGCCCGCTATCGCCCAGCAGATGCGGCAGGTAGTGGAACGGATAGGTCTTGCCCTGCCACTCGACCCGCTGGTCGCGGTAGAACTGTTCCAGTTCCGCCGGCTTGGTCTGGCGTACCTGTTCCACCATGGTGGAAGGGACGGCATAGGTAGCGTCGCCGGCGCGCAGCATCAGCGCCTGTGTGACGGCCAGCGTGAGCGGCAGGTGGATGATGAACTGCGTGCCGCGGCCGCGCGCCGAATCGACATCGATACGCCCGCCCAGCCCGGCGATCTCGCTGCGCACCACATCCATGCCGATGCCGCGTCCCGCCACTTCCGTCACCTTGGCGGCGGTGGACATCCCCGAAACGAAGATCAACTGCGCCAGCTGGTCATCGCTGGCTTCCTCGCCGGGTTGCAGCAATCCCTTTGCCAGCGCCTTCTCGCGCAGCATCTCGAAATTCAGCCCGGCGCCGTCGTCGCCGAATTCGAACACCACTTCGTTGCCTTCGTGGCGCAGATGCAGGCGGACCTCGCCGATCGGGTTCTTGCCGGCCTGTTTGCGCGTCTCCTCGTCTTCCAGGCCGTGCGCGATGGCGTTGCGCAACAGGTGTTCGAACGGCGCGGTCATCTTCTCCAGCACGCTGCGGTCCAGTTCCACCGTGATGCCGCTCAGCTCGAGGTTGGCGCGCTTGTCCAGCTCCCTAGCGGTCTGCCGCACGATGCGGTAGAGCCGGTCGCTGACGCTGGCGAACGGCACCATGCGCACGCTCATCAGGCCTTGTTGCAGCTCGCGGTTCAGGCGCGCCTGCGCCGACATCGCCGCCGCGGTCTCGTCGATGTTCTTCAGCAGCGACAGCTGCACCGTCTGCACGTCGTGCACGCTTTCGTTCATGAAGCGCGTCAGTTCCTGCAGGCGGGTGAAGCGGTCGAATTCCAGCGGATCGAATTGTTCCGCGCTGTCCCGCGTCAGCGAGATGCGCGCCTGAATCTGGCTTTCGGCCTGTATCTCGACTTCGCGCAGCTGCGCGCGCAGGCGCGCCACGCTGCCGGTCAGTTCCAGCAGCCCTTCCTTGAAGGCGCGCATCTCGGTCTCGATGCGCGAACGCGCCACGCTGATCTCGCCGGCCTCGTTGACCAGGCGGTCGATCACGTCGGAACGCACGCGCAGCATGTTGCCGGACAGCGCGCGTTCCGCGCCGGCATCCGGCGCCCGGCGCCCGGTACGACGTTCGTCGTGGTGTTCATCGTGATACTCGAGCGGCGCTGCGGCAGGTGTAGTTTCGTGCTCTGTTTCCGCCGGGGCCGCGGGTTGCGGCGCGGGTACGGGTGCGGGTGGAGGTGCGGCTTCCGCCGCCTGCCCGTGCGCATGCGCTTCCTCTTCCGCGGCGGGCTGCTCCCCGAATTCGCCGCTGCGCAGATCTTCGAGCCTGGCGCCGATCTCGTCCAGGCCGCTTTCCAGCATCTCCCAGAACTCCGCCGTCGGGTTCTTGTGCGCGGCGGACAGGACGCGCGTCTCCATGCCGTGCGCCAGCTCGCCGATGCGCATCGCGCCGGCCATGCGCGAACTGCCCTTGAGCGTATGCAGCAGCCGCTTCAGCGCCTGCGCCCGGGTTTCATCCTGCGGCTGTTCGCGCCAGCTGCGCAGCCCCGCGCCGATCTTCGGGAACAGGTCGTCCGCTTCTTCCAGGAACACCGGCAGCAACTGCTCGTCCAGCTCGTCGCGCGCCTGGGGTTTTTCTGCGGCGGCAGGCGGTGCCGTGGTCTGCGGAAACGGTGCCGCCTGCGCGGGTTGTCCGGGTTGCGGCACGGCTGCGACCGGCTCCGCTTCGGCAACGGGCGGCGGCGCTTCCGCGGCTTGTTCCCTGGCGGCTGCCAGTTGCTGCGCCAGATCGGGCTGCGCCTGCGGCATCTGTTTCGCGCAGACCGCCTGCGTCATCGCATCGAGCGCGGCGATGGCCTGCTCCAGCAGCGCCAGCTGCGCCTCTTCCAGTGCGGACGGATGTTCCCGGTGCGCTTCCAGCCAGCTCTCCAGGGCGACAGCCAGTTCCACGACCGCCGCGAAGCCCATGGTGCGGTTCACCCCGGCCAGGGTGTGCGCCGCGCGCATGAAGTCGTAAGACACGGTCGGGTGTTCCATCTCGCGCAGAGCGGCCAGATGCCGTTGCAGGACCGCGAGGTTTTGGCGCGCTTCGGCGCTGGCGATGTTGAACAGCATCGGCGACAGGGTGAGGTCGCCTATCGTCACCGCAGCCTCTTCCTCGGGTAGCGGCGATACTTCGGGCACGGGCTGTGCCGGCGGTGCCTGTTCCGGTTCTTCGCCGTTCTCGATGCGTTGTGCCGCCGCAACCAGTTCGTCCGCCTCGATGCCGGTATGGCCCTGTTTGGCCAGCGCCTCCACCCAGCCGGCAAAGGCTTGCGCGGCCCGATGGATGAAGCGCAACAGGCCGGGCGAAGCCGGCTTGTTGTCCTGCAACCATTTGTTCAGGGCGCGCTCGACGCCCCATGCCACCCCGCCGAGTTCGGTCAGTCCGACCATGCGCCCGCTGCCCTTGAGGGTGTGGAAGCCGCGCCGTATGGTCACCAGCGGCTCGCGGCTGTCCGGATGCAGCTGGCAGATCTCCAGGTTGTCGCGCATGATGTCCAGCACTTCCTGCGCCTCTTCCAGGAACACTTCGAGCAGTTCCTGGTCCTCGCTCATCGGGCGCAACATGCCCGACGGCGTGGCGACCGGACCGGCGGGGGCCGCCTGCTCCGGCGGACGATGCAGGCCGGAGACATCCGCCAGCGCCGCCAGCAGCAGCGTGACATCGCCCGCCTGGCCGTGCAGGAGGTGTTGCAGGTAGTTTTCCAGCGTGCCCACGGCATTCGCCAGGGCGCGGCTTTCCAGCGGCTTGGGCAGCTCGCTGCCCTGCGCGAAATGGCGGACGCTGTCGCGGACGAAAACCAGCAACTGCTCCGCCTGCTCCAGCGACAGCATGCGCAGGCCGCCGCGTATCTGATCCAGCCAGCGCAACAACGCGGCCAGTTCGCCGCGTTTGGCGGCATCGCCGAAGAACGCATTCAGGCCCTGCTCGACGATCTGGAGGTTCGCCAGCATCTCGCTGGCCAGCGGCGCCATCGTGTCGCCCTGTTCCGTGCGGCAATACAGCTCGACCAGTCCGGCCAGTTGTTGCGCGTCTTCCGGCTCGCCGCGCACCGCGGCCTGCAAGCGTTCGGCCAGGATGCGCGCCTGTTCCTGGAAGGCGCTGCCCAGGTTGCCGTAATGCACGATGCCGCTATCCAGCAGCAGCAGCGCCATCGCCATCTCCGTGGCGATGGCGCGCGCATGTTCCGCATCGGCGGCATGCCGGGACGACTCCTGTATCTGTCCGGTCAGGTACTGGAGGGTGTTGGGGTCGAGCCGTTCGGCCTGCGCCGCAAGCGACTCGATATGTTCGGCAAACAGCTTGCCGGCCTCGGCGTCGTCCCGGACGGCCTGTTCCCAGCATTCTTCGGCGCTGTGCAGGCGGTCGCGCATGGCATCCAGCAATTGCGTCACTTCGCCGGGCTGCAACGCCGAGAGTTCGGGCAGGTAATGATCCAGCGCATAGACGCGCTTGACCTCTTCCACCAGAGCGCTCACGGTATGGCTGCGCCCGATCAGGTAGAGCATCTCGTTCATGGCCGGCGCGGTGTCGCCGGGGTTGCCTTCGGCGGCGGCGCGCATCTGCTGGTCTATGCGTCCCAGCAGGCGGCGCGCGTTCAGCTCTGGCGGCAAGCCTTCCATCGCCATGCAGTCGAGCAGGCCGGAAGCGACCCACCAGAACGCGCGCCCGCTCCCCGGCGCGATGCAGATCAGGACCGTCCGGGTCGCGCGCTGCATCGCCTGAAGCGCGGCAGGCATGTCTTCCTGGCGCAACCAGCGCATCAGGCCCTGCTGGTATTGCGCGCGCGCCGCCTTGATGCGCGCCACCGCGTCGCCCTGCTGCGAGATATTCAGTATGTTGGCGGGCAGCTCCACGTCCAGCTCGGGGAAGAACAGGTCCAGCTCGAACGCCATCTCCAGCCCGCGCAGATGCTGCAATTCCTGGTATTGCGGAAACAGGCGCAGCGCGGCGTTATCCGCACCGCGCGACAATGCGTCGAGATATTGCACGATGCCGGTCAACGCGTGGCGCAGCACGTCGCGGTGCAGCACGGTCATCATGTCGGGGTGCGCGCCGATGTCGCGCAACACGTTTTCCAGTTCGGCGCACACTGCGGCCACGCCGTCCAGGCGCGCCATCTTCAGCACCCCGGTCAGGCGGTGCAACTCGTCGCGCGCCGTTTCCAGTTCCGCGGCGGCTGGTGCCGCGAGATACTGCTCCAGATGTGTGCCGACCCCAGCCAGCGCGCCGTCCAGCGCCGGCTTGACGGCGGCGAGTGTGGCGAGATCGAAGGAGGCGCTGTTGGACATGGATCGGGGCGTTGACAGGGTGTTACAGTTTGAAGCCCGCGACCGAACCCTTCATGTCGGTTGCCAGCGTGGTCAGCTGCGCCACCGAGTTGTTGGTGAGGCGCGTGCCTTCCGTGGTCTGCTGGGTGATGCGCAGGATATCCTGCATCACGCCGGACACTTCGCTGGCCATGTCGGTCTGCACCTGGGTGGAGACCGAGATGCTGGCGATCAGGCTGGCCAACTCGTTGGAGACCCGCTCGATCTCCTGCAGCGACTGGCCGGCGCGGTCGGACAGCTTGGCGCCTTCCACCACGCCCTGCGTGCTCTTCTCCATCGCCGCCACCGCATCCTGGGTGTCGCTCTGGATGGTCTTGACCAGCGCGCCGATCTGTTTGGTCGCCTCGGCGGAGCGTTCCGCCAGGCGCTGCACTTCTTCCGCCACCACCGAGAAGCCGCGCCCCGCCTCGCCGGCGGAAGCGGCCTGGATCGCCGCGTTCAGCGCCAGCACGTTGGTCTGTTCGGTGATGTCCGAGATCAGGTCCACGATCTCGCCGATCTCCTGCGAGCTTTCGCCGAGGCGCTTGATGCGCTTGGAAGTCTCCTGGATCTGTTCGCGGATGCCGTCCATGCCGGTGATGGTGTTGCGCACCGCCTGCGCGCCCTGCTCGGTCACCGTCAGGGTGCGCCGCGCCACCTGCGCGGACTGCGCTGCGCTGGCATCCACTTCCTGGATCGAGCGGGTCATCAGCAGCACCGAGTCCTCCGCCTGATGAATCTCCTGCGCCTGTTTCTGCGCCGCATCCAGCAGTCCGCGCGAAATGTCGGACGCATCCTTTGTGGCGCGTTCCATCTGCTCCGCCGCACCCTTGATGCGCGCCACCAGCTTGCGCAATTCCTCGACGGTGTAGTTCACTGAATCGGCGATCGCGCCGGTGATGTCCTCCGTCACCGTGGCGCGCACCGTCAGGTCGCCTTCCGCCAGGTCGCCCAGTTCGTTCATCAGCAGCAGGATCGCATCCTGGTTGCGCTTGTTGGCGAGTTCGGCCTCTGCGGCGCGGCGGCGCGATTCCGCGATGTATTCCCTGGACAGCAGCAACAGCAGCAACAGCGTCAGGCCGGCCGCCAGCGGCGCGACCAGCCCGGTGATGCGCACGGTCAGCGTGGTCTGGTAGGCATCCACCAGCAGCCGCGCCTTGTTCAGCAGCTTGCCGGTGTTGGCCAGGATGGAGCGCGCCGCCGCGTTGGTGTCCACCAGGTTGCGCGACTGCGCCACCAGCAGCTCGACGCTGGCGCGGTACGGGTCGAACAGCTTCACCGCATCCTGCACGTTCGGGTCGTAGGCCGGCAGCGCTACCAGCGCTTCTTCGGCGGTGTAGATGTCGATCCCGAGCTGTGCCAATTGTTCCAGTGCGACGTCGCCGGTCAGCATCTTGTCCGCATCCTTGGCGATATGTTCCACCGCCAGCGCCAGCCTGGTGGCGGACAGTTTCTGCTCGCCCTGATAGACCTCGATCATCTTCTGCGTGAGTCCGCGGAAGTCCTTGCTGGTCTTGTCGATCGAGGCGATCGCGCCGCTCAGCGTGACCAGGTCGGCGCGGCCTTTCTCCACCGTCTTCACGTCCGCCAGCATCTTGTTTGTGTCGAGGATCAGGGTGCCGAGCACTTCACGTGCCGCGCCGCCGGTCGGCGGCAGCGTCGCATCGCCTTTGTCGAGCAATTCGATGACACGGGAAAATTCCTGCTTGTTGCGCACCAGGTCGTCAAAGGCCGCGCGGTCGCCGGACATGCTGCGCTGCATGTCGCGGGTCATTTCATGCAACGACACCAACAGCTTGCCGGATTCCACCGCGTAGCGCGAACTGTATCCGGCATCGCGGTTGTTGATGAAAACGGCGGCGCCGGCAACGATCAGCGACAACGCAGCCGCGCCGCCCAGGATGTTCAGGCGCACCCCGATCGAGAGCCTGCCGATCAGCGGCAACGGAATGTTGGCCGCCTTGTTCGCATCGCCTGCCGCAGTCTTTGCGATTGACTTGGATTTGGGTAATGCCAGCTTGAATGCCATATGTTTCCTCCCTTGCGGGAACGTAATGGTGAAATGATCAAATCCCTATCTGCAGGAACTCCGTCTGCTCCAGCAGGCCGCGGATGTCCAGGCTGTGCCACAGCGCACCCTGCTCGTCGCGGAAGCTGCCCGGCTCTTCGTCGGGTTGCCAGCCGCGCGCATCGCGCAGACCCAGCACGCGCTCGACCAGCAGCGCCGCGTTGAAAGCATAGCGCCCCGCGACCAGTAGCACGCGATTGTTGGTGTCCGGGGGGGTCGGGCCGGCGTGCCGGTACGCTGCCATGTCGGTCACGCCGTACAGGTTGCCGCGCACGTTGGCGACACCGAGGAACCACGGTTTGGCGACGGGTACCGGCGTCAGCACCGGTACCGGCAACACCTCGCTGATGTCCGCCATGGCCACCAGCCAGTTCTGTCCGGCGATGCGTACGCCCAGCGTGGAGATGCGCGCCGCCGTGGCATTTTTGTCCTGCAAGCGTTCGATGACGCGTTGCTGGAACTCGCGCAGATTGAGCCGTTTCGACATGACGGGGCGTCAGGGGCAGGTCAGCCCAGCGCGGCGATTTTGCCCAGCAGATCGTCCGCCTGTATCGGCTTGACGACATAATCCTTCGCGCCCTGGCGCGATCCCCATATCTTGTCGGTTTCCTGGCCTTTGGCGGTGCAGATGATGACCGGGATGTGCTGCGTCTCCGGGTCTTTGGTGATCGCGCGGGTCGCCTGGAAGCCGTTCAGGCCGGGCATCACCACATCCATCAGCACCAGGTCGGGTTTGATCTGTTTGGTCTTCGCCACGCCGCCTTCGCCATCCTCGGCATAGACCACCTCGAAACCATGCTTGCTCAGCAACTCTCCGAGAACCAGCCGCTCGGTCGCCGAATCGTCCACCACCAGGATCTTCTTAATAGCCATAGTTCATTTCCTCTTGGGGCTGGGTGTGCATGATCACGGTTTCGATCAGCCCCTTCTTGTTGAAAGGCTTGATGAGGTACTGGTCGGAGCCGACCAGCCTGCCGCGCGCGCGGTCGAACAGCGTGTCCTTGCTGGTCAGCATGATGACCGGGATGTCGCGGAAATCGCGGTGGTTCTTGATCAGCGCGCAGGTCTGGTAGCCGTCCAGGCGCGGCATCATCACGTCCACGAAAATGATGTCGGGGCGGTGGTCCACGACCTTGGATAGCCCATCGAAGCCGTCTTCGGCCAGCACCACCACGCAACCGGCCTGCGACAGGAATATCTCGCCGCTGCGCCGGATGGTGTTGCTGTCGTCGATCAGCAGTACTTTCAACCCAGCCAAAGGCTGTTCATTGCCCATCTCGTTCCCCTTTGTCCGGCGCGCTTGTGCTGCGCGCCAAGCTTCCGGCAATCCTAAACCATCTGCCAAGTAATGTCATGGCGTGTTTAATCCGGATAATTCATCAGGCGGCTCTTCGAGCCCGCACGAGTGCTGGCGGACGCTTTGCGGTCATTTTTGCCGCTTGCTCCTTGTCCATGGAACGACCTTTGACTCCTCCCAAGCAACAAAACTGCCTCACAAATCGCCTCGCCATCATCTCGCGCCCTAATGGATTACCCGGGTTCAGCGCCGCCAGAATTCCGGCGTGAACAGGATCAGCACGGTGAATATCTCCAGCCGCCCGATCAGCATGGCGAAGGTGCAAACCCAGGTCTGGAAGTCGGTCAGTCCCGCATAATTGCTGGCCGGGCCGACCTGATTCAGCCCGGGTCCCATGTTATTGATGCAGGCGATGACGGCCGAGAAGGCCGTGATGAAATCCAGTCCGCTGATCAACAATGCGAAGGTTAGCGCCGCCACGCTCATGAAATACAGGAAGATAAATCCCAGCACGGCGAACACGATGTTGTTGGCGACCACCCTGCCGCCGATCTTCATCGGGTTGATTGCCGCCGGGTGCAGCAGCTTGCGGAATTCGCGCCCGGCCTGCTTGAAGAAAACCAGAGTGCGGATCATCTTGATGCCGCCGCCGGTGGAGCCGGAGCTGCATGTGATGCCGCTGAGGAACAGCATCCATATCGGCGCGAACATCGGCCATTGGGCGAAATCCACGCTGGCGTAGCCGCAATCCGTCGCAATGGATACCAGGTTAAAGCTGGCATGGCGCAACGCCGTCCAGAATTCAGGATAGGTTCCCTGCCACCACAGGAAGACGCCGATTCCCAGACAACTGATGAGAATCAGGATTACGGTCGCCACCGCTTCCGCATCGTGCAGATATACTTTCAGCGACTTGCCGCGCCAGGCCAGGAAATGAGTAGCGAAGTTTATAGCCGCAACCAGCATGAACACGATCAGCACGGCTTCGATCAATGGGGAATTGAAATAACCCACGCTGGCATCGTGCGTGGAGTAGCCGCCCAGGCTCATCGCCGAGAAGGCATGGCACACCGCATCCAGCCAGTTCATGCCCGCCCATTTCAGCGCAAGGATGCAGACCAGCGTGATGCCGGCATAGACCACCCACAGGTTGCGCGCGGTTTCGGCGACGCGCGGGGTTAGTGCCGAATCCTTCATCGGCCCCGGCGTCTCGGCCTTGAACAACTGGCGGCCGCCGATGCCGAGCAACGGCAGGATGGCGACCGCCAGCACGATGATGCCCATGCCGCCCAGCCAGTTGAGCTCATGGCGCCAGATGTTGATCGCGGGCGGAAGATTATCTAGGCCGACCAGCACGGTCGCGCCGGTGGTGGTCATGCCGGACATGGTCTCGAAATAGGCGTCGGTGAGTGACAGCTCCGGCAACATCAGCAACATCGGTAAGGTGGCGAAGGCCGGCATCGCCGTCCACATGACTACCACCAGCAGGTATCCGTGGCGGATAGTCAGCTCGCCCTTATGGCGGCGCGTCAGCAGCCACATCAATAAGCCCGAGACCAGCGTCCACACCATCGCCAGCAGGAAGTCCAGCACCATGGTGCTGTCGTCATAGATGATCGCCGTGACCACCGGCATGATGTAGGCGGCGCTGAACACCACCAGCATCAGCCCGAGCGCATGGAAGACCGTGAGTGCCCGCCCCATCAGGCAACCTCTAGAAATTCATTTTGCGGGATGAAGCGCAAGGAGCCGCGCAGCAAACGTCGAAACATATCGGATTGATAGGCGAGGAGTGAGCGAGCACGCGACGCCGCGATTCGCCCGGAAAATGGATTTATGGAGGTTGCCATCAGAAGAACCCGATGCCGACCTGAAACAGCTTCTCGACCTTCTTCACCATCTTCTTGTTGATGACGAAGACGATGACATGGTCTTCTGCCTCGATCAGCGTGTCATGATGGGCGATGATGACCTGTTCGCCGCGCACGACGGCGCCGATGGTCGTGCCCTTGGGCAGGTCGATCTCCTCGATGCGCCGCCCGACCACCTTGGATGACTGGCGGTCGCCGTGCGCCACCAGTTCCAGCGCCTCGGCCGCGCCGCGCCGCAACGAATGCACCGCCACCACGTCGCCCTGGCGCACATAGGCGAGCAGCGAGCCGATGGTGACATGCGCCGGCGACAGCGCGATGTCGATCTTGCCGCCCTGCAACAGATCAACATAGGCGCTGCGGTTGATCAGCGCGATCACCTTGCGTGCACCGCCCTGCTTGGCCAGCAGCGCCGACATGATGTTGTTCTCGTCGTCGTTGGTGAGCGCGCAGAACACGTCCACTTCGCCGACGTTCTCCTGCTGCATCAGTTTCTCGTCGGTGCCGTCGCCGTTCAGCACCAGCGTTCGCCCCAGCTCGCCGGCCAGTTTTTCGCAGGATTTCTTGTTGTGGTCGATCAGCTTGACCTGATAATCGTGCTCCAGCGCCTTGGCCAGACGCCGCCCGATGTTGCCGCCGCCGACGATCATGATGCGTTTGCTCGGCTTGTCCATGCGGCGCATCTCCTGCAGCACGCTGCGGATGTTGCCGGCGGCTGCGATGAAGAAAATTTCGTCGCCGTCCTGCACCACGGTAGTACCTTCCGGAATCAGCGGGCTGCCCTTGCGGAAGATCGCCGCGACGCGCGTCTCCACTTGCGGCATGTGGGTGCGCAGGAAATTCAGCGGCTTGCCCACCAGCGGCCCGCCCTCGAAGGCGCGCACCGCCACCAGCAAGGCCTTGCCGTCGGCGAACTCCAGCACCTGCAGCGCCTCGGGGAACTCGATCAGTTTGCTGATGTACTCAGTGAGTATCTGCTCCGGGCAGATGGAAAAATCGATGTTGAAGTTCTCCGCGCTGAACACTTCCGGGCGGTTGAGGTAGTCGGTGGAACGGATGCGCGCGATGCGCGTCGGCGTGTTGTAGAGCGTGGCGGCCAATTTGCAGGCCACCATGTTGACCTCGTCGCTTTGCGTCACCGCCAGCAGCATGTCGGTGTCGGCGATGCCGGCCTGTTCGAGGATGGAAGGATGGGACGCGTTGCCGGTCAGCGTGCGCAGGTCGAGCCGATCCTGCAACAGGCGCAGCTTGTCGCCATCCATGTCCACCACGGTGATGTCGTTGGCCTCGCTGACCAGACTTTCCGCCACCGTCGAGCCGACCTGGCCGGCCCCGAGTATCAGTATTTTCACGGGATTCCTTTAATCCTTGAAAAAAGCGTAGGGTGGGCACGTTTTTTGTGCCCACGCGATACTACGCAACGTGTGGGCAGATGAAGCCTGCCCACCCTACACCGAACGTATCCAGTTCTTCCATTGCTTGAACAGTTTCTCGTCGCGCGCCGCGACCGCCGAGCGCCGCCAGACATCGCCCTGCGCGAAATCGTCGTTATCGATGCAACAGGCGTGGCCGCCGGACTCCCACAGGATCAGCGTGCCGGCGGCATAGTCCCACAGCTTCTGGCCGCCGTGCAGGTACAGGTCGTAGCGCCCGGCGGCGGTGTAGCACCAGTCCAGCGTGCTGGCGCCGAAGTTGCGCTGCGAGAAATACGGCGGGTGCGTCGCCAGTCGTACCACCAGGTCGGCATCCAGGCGCTTCATGTCCACGCTCGCCAGCGCATGGTCGAGCGAACTCGCGCCGTCGCGCCCGACCAGTTTCTCGCCGTTGAGGAACGCGCCCTTGCCCGCTTCGGCGGCGAACACCTCTTCGCCCACCGGGTCGTACACCACCGCCAGCACACTCTTGCCCTCGCGCAACAGGGCGACCGATACCGAGAAATACGGCAGGCCGCGCACGAAATTGGAAGTGCCGTCGATCGGATCGACGCACCACAGTCCGTCGTTGCCCGCCTGCCAGGCCGCCTGCTGTTCCTCGAGCGGCATCTCCTCGCCCAGCACCGGCACGTTGAGGATGGCTTGCAGCTTCTTGCCCAGCGCCAGCTGCGCCGCGGTATCCGCCTCGGTACACAGGCTGCCGTCGCTCTTGCGCTGGTGCGCCACCTTGAGATAGCGCGGCATGATCTCCTCGGCAGCCACCAGCTTGACCGCGGCGACCACCGCCTTAAGCAGCGCGCTCATGCTGGGCTTGGTGGTACGCGTGGCGCTTTGCCTGACCATTGCCGTTATGCCCCGTTCTTCCACTTGATCGAACAACCCATGCTGGCCAGCTGTTCGCGCGGTCCCTGTCCGGTGTGCGCCACCTGCAGCATGGCGTCGAACAGGTCGCGCGGCGCGTCCGCCACCGCCTCCTTGCGCGAGGCGTCCAGGCGACCGCGGTATTGCAGTTCGAGATCGGCGTTGAAACCGAAGAAATCCGGCGTGCACACCGCGCCGTAATCCTTCGCCACCTGCTGGGTCTCGTCCCACACATAGGGGAAGGGATAGGCGAATTCCCGCGCGACCTGCTTCATGTTGTCGAATGAATCTTCCGCGTATTCGGCTGGGTCGTTCGACATGATGGCGATACTGTTGATGCCGTGCTGTTGCAGTTCGCGCGTATCGCGGATGATGCGGTCGCGGATGGATTTGACGTAAGGACAATGGTTGCAGATGAACATCAGCAGCAGGCCGTTCGGGCCGCGCGCGCTGGCGAGGTTGTAGCGCTTGCCGTCCACGCCCGGCAGGTCGAAATCGCGGGCTTTCCAGCCGAAATCGCACAACGGGGGCTGAAGACTGACCATTTGAAAATCCTCACAACATTTTCGAGGCGTTATATTATCACGCCGACCCCTTCATGGATTCCGGCCGTGTCCCTTTCCCGTTTTTACTGTCCCGCGCCGCTGCCCGTAGCCGGCACGTTCGAACTGCCGCCGGAAGCGGCCCACCATGCCGCGCGCGTGCTGCGCCTGCGAAGCGGCGACCGCATCGAGATGTTCGACGGCGCCGGCCATGCAAGTAGTGGCGTGATCGAAGCCATCGAAGGCCGGCGCGTAGTGGTCGGCAACATCGAGGCCAATGATGTTGACCGCGAATCGCCGCTGCCGGTGCTGCTGGCGCAGGCCTTGTCGAGCAGCGAGAAGATGGACTGGGTGATTCAGAAAGCCACAGAGCTGGGCGTGGATGAAATCCAGCCGCTGGACACCGAACGCAGCGTCGCCCGCCTTACCGCCGAACGCACCGCGAAGCGGCTGGAACACTGGCGTCAGGTCGCCATCGCCGCCTGCGAACAATGCGGCCGCAACCGCCTGCCGGAGATCCATCCCCCGCTGGACATCATGGCTTGGCTGCGGCAGATGCAGGGCGCGCCGCAATCGAGATTCATCCTGCTGCCGCAGGGCGCCGCCGCGCTGCACGGGCAGCCCAGGCCGCACGCCGGCGTCGTGCTACTGATCGGTGCGGAAGGCGGATTCACCGCCGCCGAGAGCGACAGCGCGCTGCACAGCGGCTTCGTCCCCATCCGCCTCGGCGCGCGCGTGCTGCGCACCGAAACCGCCGCCGTTGCGGGGCTGGCCGCGTTGCAGACCCTTTGGGGTGACTTTATGTAGGAGCGCCGGAAGGCGCGATGAATGTCCTGATCGCGGCTGCCGCCGCTCCTACGATTTTAGGTTCAAGGAGGAATCATGCCCTACGTCAACATCCGCATCGCCGGAACTCTAAGCCGCGAACAGAAGGCGAAGATCGCCGCAGAGATCACCGACACGCTGGAGCGCATCGCGCTGAAGCCGAAGCGCTACACCTACATCGCCTTCGACGAGTTGCCGGACGAGAACTGGGCGATTGCCGGGAAGCTGCTGGATGAAGAGTAGCTGCCCGCGCTGTGAGTGAAGCCCAACATTTGCGACTGACCGGTCAGCAGCGGCACCAGCAGAACGATATCGCCGGTGCGTTGGACTGTTTTCGTGCGGCGCTTGTGATTGACCCGCTGCATCGCGAGACGTTGCGCGCGACCGCTGCCTGTTACCTGCAACTGGGCCGGTCACAACCGGCGCTCGATATTTTTCGCGGCATCGCCGCCGATCATCCGGCAGACGCAGGCGCGCATTTCGATCTGGCTGTCGCCCTCGAAGCCTGCGGCGCTGCTGCCGCTGCGCGCAGTGCATACGAGGCCGCATTGGCGCTCGATCCGCAGCACTTCGGTGCACGCCTCAATCTTTGCGCGTTGTTGCTTGCGCTCAAGGATATCGCTGCTGCCGAGGCCGAGGGGCGGCGGCTGGCCGAATTGCATCCGGATCAGCCCGATGCATGGTGCAACCTGGCGCAGGTGTTGTTCGCCATCGCAAGCCATGCCGAGGCCGACGAGGCGTTGCAGCGCGCGCTGGCGATATTCCCGGGACATGCCCAGGCGCTTTTCGCCCGCGTCGTCGCGCGCTCGATGCTGGGGGATGTCGAAGGTGCACTTGTCTTGCAAGGAGCGTTGCGGCAACGTGGTTTCACCTCGACCGAACTGTCGGCGATTCCCGGCGCGGCAGAAGTGTGGCGATACGACCGTAGCGATCTTGAAGACATCTGCCTGACCGCATTGTTCGAACGCTTCCGCCAGGGCGACTGGGCCTGTCATGCGTCGCTATGCGATGGCTTGACCGCCCTCGCCGCCCGGGTGCGTGCCGGAACGCGCACCCGGATGCAGCCGCCGCAGGCCTTTCACGCGATGGCGGTCGGGCTGGATCATACGGATTACCTGACGCTGGTCGGACAGGTCTCTGCATTCGTCGCTACGCAAACCTCGTCTATGCCTGCGGCGCCAAGAACCGAACGCAAACGTCTGCGTATCGGCTATCTGTCGCCCGCCTTTCGCCATCATCCGGGCGCCTATCTGTTCCGTAGCGTGCTTGCCGCTCACGACCGCGCCGCGGTCGAGGTATTCGGCTATGCACTCAATCCCGATGACGGCAGCGCGGTGCGACGCGATATCGTCACCGGCTGCGACCACTTCATCGACCTCTGCCCGCTCGACGATGCCCAAGCTGCAGCGCGCATCTGCGCCGACGGCATCGACATTCTGGTCGAACTTGAAGGCTATTTCGACGGGGCGCGCCTGCATATCCTCGCGGCACGTCCGGCTGCCCTGCAAGTGAGCTATACCGGTCTGCTCGGAATCGTCGAAGCGCCGTTCATAGATTACCGTTTCGCCGATCGCATCACCGACGGCGGGTTCGCGTCCGTAGTCCATGCGCGCGAGCAGCCGGCCTATCTGCCCGGCTGCTTCCTGCCCTACGGCTGTCCGCAGACACCGTGGCAAATCCCGTCACGGCGTGCCGAGCATGGCTTGCCCGAGGGTGTCTTCGTCTTTTGTGCCTTGCATAACGATTACAAACTGGGGCCGGAAAGCTTTGCCGCATGGATGAATATCCTTGCTGCCGTACCCGATTCGGTGTTGTGGTTGGTTGCCAATTCAGAGCGCCATTTTGCCGCCCTGCTCCGGCATGCCGGAGCCGCAGGCATCGCGCCGCATCGTCTGGTGCGCGCGCCGCGCGCGCCCAACGACGAATACCTCGCGCGGCTCAGGCTCGCCGACCTGTTCCTCGATACCTTTGCCTACAATGCGCACACCACCGCGCTGGATGCGCTGTGGATGGAGTTGCCGGTGCTCACCCGTACCGGACGCAATCCGGCGGCACGTCTATGCACCAGCGCGCTTGCCGAACTCGGCCTGCACGATATGGCTGTGCCGGATACAGCAAGCTATATCGCGCGCGCGGTCGAACTCGCCCGCTCGCCCGACATGCTGGATGGCGTGCGCCGACGCTTGCATGCGGCACGTTCCGATGCCGTGTTGTTCGATCCGGCACGCAAGGCCGCGCAACTTGAAGCCGCTTACCGGCAGATGTGGGCGCGCCACCTCGACGGCCTGCCATCGGCGATGCTGGACATCGGCGGGGCATGAACACGCGGCCAACTGCTAGAATCGCCACCGCATCTCATCTCTCTGTCGCCGAAGACATCCTGCCAGCCCTATGAACGAACTTCTCGCTTCCGTGTTGCGCATCACCCCGGAGCCATACCAGCATCTGGACGACATGTGCATCCATCATCTGCTCACCCGCGCCCCGCAACATTACATGGGCTACATCCGCGCGCAGCTGGCCGATATCGCCAGCGGACGCGCCGCTCTGGAGCTGCCGCACAAGCAGGTGTTCAGCGACCCGGAAGGCGCGGGGGATTTCCGCGTCATGCCCTGCGTGGTGCGCAACGGGTCTGGGGCGCGCAAGATCGTCAAGCTGGTGGGAACCAACGTCGCGCAATCCCTGATCCCCGACCAGATCACCGTGGGCAAGGCCTTTGCGCTGCACCCGGAAGAGGATTTCATCACCCATATCTTCGATGCCTGTTTGCTGTCCAGCGCCAGAACCGGCGTCTGCGCGGCGCTGGCGCTGGACTGGCTGTCCGCAAGCCGCGGCAGGATCGCCATCACGGGCGCCGGAAGGGTGGGTTACTACGCCGCCTTCTATGCGGCAGCCATGGGCGGGGTGGACGAGATCATCCTGTCGGACAGGGATGTCGCAAAGGCGAACCGGACTGCCGCGCTGCTGGGCAAACAGTTTCCGGCGACGCAGTTCCATGCGCAGGGTTGCGGGGAGGCCAGTGATTGCGACGCGCTGATCATCGCCACCACCAGCACCGCGCCGCTCTGCGCACCGAACGATTGCAATGCGCCGGTCATCATCAGTCTGGGAGCCGACAGCGAATCCCAGCACGAGCTGGATTCGTCCTGGGCGGGCGCTGCGGATATCTATGTGGACACGCTGGATTCGGCACACTTCGGCGACTTATTGGCCTGGCATCAGGCCGGGCTGATCGCGCTGGACGATGTCACCGACCTGTTCGGCATCCTGCGCAACGGCGTATCGCAGCACAGCGGCAAAACACGCATCTTTATCTCTACCGGCTCGGCGCTGTTCGACAACCTGACCATCGGCTACCTGCTCGACCATATCCACGACTGATGCCACCGGGCAAGGCTGGCCGGTTCATGGCGTACCCGGATTCACCCGCCGACCAGTGAGATGAAATCCTCGTATTTGCAGTTCGCGCTGCGCTCGATCTGTTGCAAATGGTGCAACTCGATCTCGAACGGATAGCCGAGAGTCTCCTGCAGGGCGTGGATGAAGCCTTGCTGCTGTCCCGGTGTCAGCGGCAGGTCGCAGGTGAAGCGCGCCTCGATCCGCTGCAGGCTGTGCTGCACCAGCTGGATCCGGCGGATCGGTGCGATGCTGGTCCAGCTCTCTGCCGGAAAGCTCGGCCAATGCTGTGTGCCGTCCGGCAGCACCAGCATGTTGCGCTGCCGTCCCATGATGCGTTTCAGCACCGGCAGGCCGCGCCCGCACGGACATGGCTCACCCGCTTCCGCATAATCGCCGTTGGCATAGCGGATCAGCGGCATAGCGAAATTATGCAGGGTGGTGATGACCACCTGCCCGACCTGCCCCGGCGCGCAGGGCCGCCCCCCGGCATCGAGGATCTCCACCAGCAGGTTCTCGGCCTGCACATGGTAGTGCTCATGTTCCGGGCATTGCAGCGCGATGGTGGCGACTTCCTCGGCGCTGTAGTTGTCGGTGACGGGAACCCCCCATGCCTGCCGGCATGCATCGCGCAGATCCGGCGGCAGTGTCTCGCCGAAAGTGCGCGCCTCGCGCAGCTTGCCGATGCGCGTGCCGGTCTCGATGCTGCGCCGTGCCAATGCCAGCAGATTGGAGGGGTGGCTCAACAGATAGTCCGGGTCTTGTTCCTTGAGCCATGCCAGTTGTGTGTCGATATCGTTGGCGATATTGAGCGTGACGCTGGGGCCGGTAGGGTAAACGGCATTCGTGGCGGGGCCCCAGCCTTGCTGTGTGGCGCTTTCCACCTTGGTGCGGATCGCCGCCAGCTTGCCGGACAGGTCGCGTTGATGCCACAGATGGTCGCGCAGGGTCAGCGCCCCGCTGAAGAAATGGGTGACCTCGTTGCCCAAGACCCTGATCGGTTCCCCGGTGGAACCGGACGAGCCGAAGTTGAGGAATTTGCCATGCTCGGGCGGAGGCTTCTGTGTCACCAGGGTATCGCCTGCGGCCTGTATCTCGGCGCGGGTCAGCAACGGCAGCCGGAAGAAGGCGTCGGGCGCAAAGCCATTGCTCGGGTCGAACCCGGCCGTAGCAAAGCGCTGACTGTAGAAGGGAACGCTCTCGCCGGCATGGTGCAGCAGGGGTGCAAGCTGCTGCAGTTGGTGTTCGCGCAACACTTCCGGCGGCCACCATTGGCTTTGCTGCAACTGGAACTGCATCGCCAGCATGCTCGCCCCGACCGGCGGAAGGATCGCCGGCCAGCCGATGCCGGGGACTATGCTGTGAGGAAGCAACATCGTGACTTCAGGTGGTTAAACATCCTGTGCGGGAAGGTTGTGACGAAGTTCGCGCAGGGTGTTCCCTTTACACGGATATGGGGCAAAAGTCGGAATTATTGGTTGGGATCGCTACCATCCGGCCCCGACGATGATTTCGTGAAGGCGGCGACGCCGGATACACTGCCAACAGTCCCGCTATCGCTGAACGAATAGGCGACACCGGCACGTGAAGCATTGGCGCCAGCGAAGAAGCCGCTGATGCTGCCGCTACATCCGCTATTGCAACTCCCGGTGACTGAATCGATGCTGCCGGAGAATGTCGCGGTGGAGTTGGTGATGCTGATGCCAGTAGCGCTGATGGTATAGCTGCCGGATGTCGGGAGCGATATCTGCAAATCGGCATTGACCGTGCCAGTTCCAAAGTATGCGGTCAGCGAGCCGCCGTTCAGATCCCCCAGCCCCTGCACGGAGCTAGTCGGCCGCGTCCCGCCGAGCAGGGAATAGGTGGCGGTGATGTTGCTCATCGCGGTGATATCGGTTTCGGGAGTGGGGGCACCTACGATGTAGTGGAAGGTGTCGCTACCCGCCAGACTGAGCGGATGTGTCGAGCCGCCATTATTAGCAGTGGTTCCACCATTCCAGCGTCCCCAGCCGATGATGCCGTCGGTGGCGGAGAAGGAGACATTGGCTCCCCCTAGTGTCCCGCCTTCTGTTCCATCATATCCGGTCAGTTGGCTGGTGTCGGAGAAGGTGGCATGCACACTACTGAACACCTCAGTAAACCTGCTGCCACCATCAACCCCTGCATGCGCCAACACATACCCGGGCCCGGAATACAGCGTCGGTTCATTGCCCTTGATGAAGGTCGTGCTGGGTGGGAGCGGTGTGAGGAAACCTGCCGGTGATGTCTGCGGCTTGTCGAAGGTGGATTTGGGCGCAGTGTTGAAGTCGGCGACGAAGGCGGCATTGCCGGAGGTGACGACCAGTTCGCCGGCATTGTTGGTCAGCGAGATCGCGCCCTCGCCGACGTTCACCAGCAAACCGCCGTTCAGCGCGGCACTGTAGCCGGTGCCGCGGATGCCGATGGTGGCGACCGGTGTGGCGACCTTGTAGGTGTTGCGGTTGATGTGGCCGATCGCGCCGGTGATGGCGCGCAGGCCGCCCTTGAGCAGGCTGAAGAAGCCTTTTTCCCTGCCGTCGGTCTTGTTCTCGTACTGGTATTCATCCACCCGGAACTGGCTGTTGGGCTGGAGCGAGACGAAGCCGCCATCGCTGAAGCGGAGCTGGGCGCGGGCACCGGCGGAGGTGCTGACCGCGTCGCCGACGTTGATCGGCGCGCCTCTGGTCAACGGGCGCTGAGCGCCGTTGGGGGCGATCGCGACGACATTGCCAATCACGAAGTCGGCACGGCCTGCAACGGCACCATATCCGGTGACGGGATAAGCGAGCGAGGCCAGGGCCAGCAGGACTGCCTGATGGGACAATTTGAGGTGCTGTTGGGGGAACATGATCGTTTCTCCTTCCGGCCTAGTTGAAGTCGCGGCGCAGGCTGACGCTGAGCACGGTGCGGCCATAGTCGTTGATGATGATGTTGGAGTCGTTCTGGGTATAACTCAATTGCGGCGAGACCGTCCAGCTCGGCGCGGGGATGTAGCTTGCACCCACGCGCAGGTCGGCCTGCATATCGTTGCGAGCCACCAGAAACAGCGGGTCGGTGCCGCCGTAGTCGCGCGACTCCAGGCTGGCCGAGCCGAACAGGGTGGTCTGCGGGTCGAGCTTCAACTCGCCGCCGACGCGCGCGCCGAGCAGTTGATGGCCATAGTAGGCGACGTTGTTGGCGGTTTCATTTTCCCTACCCCCATACACGCCGAGATAATAGACCGGCGTATAGGCGCCGCCCAGCGCGCGGGCGAATGCCGTGCCGACCACATAGCGGTCGGCGTCACGTGTGGTCTGGTTCGGATAGGTGAGTTCGGAATACTGGAAATAGGCGCTGATCTGGCTGCTGTTGTCCAGCTTGCGTTGCCATTGCAACGTTGCTCCGGTCGTGTCGCGGAAGCTGGCGTCGTCGACGTTGAATTGCTGGAACTGGAACGCCGCCGAATAGGTGTCATCGCCTTTGTTGAAGTTGAACCCGTAGTTGATGTCCAGCGACTGGGTGTCGAAAGCATTTTGTGACGAGTTGAAACGCTTGTTGAAATTCACCCCGGAGAAGATGCCCCATTCCGGCGAGATCGGATGCCGGACATTGAAGCCGCCGGCGATGCTGGAGTAGATGTCGTCCTGCTCCACGCCGCTGCCGCTCAAGGTCGCCAGCCCGCCGCCCAAGGCCGGGATCGCCACCTGGCCGCTGCCGGTCGCGCTGTTGACGTTACTGTCCGCGCCCAGCGTCATCTCAAGGTAGCTGCGCTTGGTGGTGCGTTCACCGGCAGTGGCCTTTTCGATGGCGTTGAGGAACTTCAGGATGGTGGCGTTTACTTCGACCGGCGGGTTCTGGTTCCTGACGGTTTCGAATTCCTGTTTGGAGATCGCCATTTCGCCTACGGCCAGATAGGCACGGGCGATCTCGGCGCGGGCCAGCAGATGATCCGGCTGGGTGGCAAGCACGCGCTCCAGCGCGAAGATCGCCTCGTTGGGGTGGCCGCTGTCCAGCGCGGCGATACCGAGCCGGTAATCGAAGTCGGTGTCGCCCGCCCGGTCGGATTGATGCGGGGTCAGCAGCGCGTAGGCCTCTTTTGCCTTGCCACTCTTGAGCATCTTGTCCGCCTGCCTTACCAGATCGTCTTCGATCGCCAATGCCGTGCCTGAAAACAGCAACAGCACCAAAAACCACTTGCCTGCGTTGACCATTTGTATTCTCCCTCAAGCGCCCCCATAGAATCTTGCGCTTGGTGCGTCAGCGCACAATCCCCTTTTCCAGCCAAGGCATTATTTGCTTCGCAGGGCGTCTCGTCAACCACATTGGGGGGTGGAACGGCAAATTTCGTCTCTTCCCGCGTGCTTGCGGGAGGGGGCTGGTCGCGGTGTATCGCGACGGATTGTTGCAGCTTTCGCCGCGCCCGCGGATACGCAGGCCGGGCGATGCAGCATGCATGGAGGGTCGCCGATGCGCCGGGCGGTTGCCAGACGGGCGGCGGCGCGGCATGATGCGCGCATTCATAGAGGGAGAATCCAGATGCCTGCCG
>Ga0209211_10001239_pt1 | contig 49108 bp, 40 predicted proteins | sample RifGroA2_FD_183992 | JGI IMG/M metagenome (GOLD analysis project Ga0209211, IMG submission 183992) | Groundwater microbial communities from Rifle, Colorado, USA - Groundwater A2 (SPAdes) (version 2) | ecosystem: Environmental > Aquatic > Deep subsurface > Groundwater | place: Rifle, Colorado...
AAGAAGATGCCCGTTATGATCAGCTCAAATTAGGCATGTGAGCCAGCGCCTTTAGGCGCATCACGTTTTTGCCCCTTTGAGGGGCTAATAGAGATAAACCCCCGGCTTTGCCGGGGGTAACTTAATTTAAACTACGCATGCAATCATACGAATGATATTGCCGGTTAAATTGCCGCCATATTTACCACAAGAACTGTCTGGCTGTTCGTTGCTAATAAAACTGAATATGCTCGATCGATACATAAACTGAGGTTTATGTATCGAGTGTTGTATCGTCCAGTTTCTGGGGGGTAGTTGTAGTGGCGAGGATTGGTGGCTTCTGAGATTTTTGACCCGCATGCCGGGTGGTGTGGCAGGAGCGCAGCTATTATGGTTGCCCCCTATGCTGATTGAATGCGTCTTGTCGTTGACGAGTTGAGCGGAGTCTGTATAATCCGCGCTCCTTCGTGAGGGTCGTTAGCTCAGCCGGTAGAGCAGCGGACTTTTAATCCGTTGGTCGCGTGTTCGAATCACGCACGACCCACCACTCACAGATGGAAGTCAGATTCGTTTGACTCTAAGCCGATTTAGCTCAGTTGGTAGAGCAACCGCCTTGTAAGCGGTAGGTCATCAGTTCGAATCCGATAATCGGCACCAATAAAATCAAGCCCCGCAGCGATGCGGGGCTTTTTTGTTTTTCCCGACTTTTTTTGTTGGTTACTGCGCGCTACTTCCTGATGGTAGCTGAGGCGATTCCCAAGCAGTGTGCAAGCAATGAAGCCGTGTCGCGAGGCGAATATAAGAATAAAATTGCTATGCATTCATCCGACGTCACCGGCTATTTCGGGTGTTCCGGCGGTTAGTTGCCGCATCGTTCGTTGCAATGGCTGAAACAAATGAAAGTAATCATGGACACTCCTCATAAGAAATCGCCACGAAAATACCTGATGCGTTCCGAGCAGAATACGATCGAGCATTCGCTGATCAGCCATCTGCTTTATTCCGTGGGCAAGGGCAGCAAGGCCGCGACCGGGCGCGACTGGCACGACACCACGACGCATACGGTGCGCGACCATCTGATCGAGCGCTGGGTGCACACGGTCGATAATTACTACGAGCAGGATCCGAAACGGTTGTATTACCTGTCGATGGAGTTTCTGATCGGGCGCATGCTGTCGAACGCCGCGCTCAATCTGGGTATCGAGGAGCCGATGCGCGGCGGGCTGCAAGCTTTCGGTCAGGATTTAGAGAAGGTCGCGGAGATGGAAACCGATGCGGCGCTGGGCAACGGCGGTTTGGGCCGTCTGGCAGCCTGCTTTCTGGATTCGATGGCGACGCTCGACATTCCCGGTATGGGCTACGGCATCCGTTACGAATATGGCATGTTCAACCAGCGCATCGAACACGGTCAGCAGGTGGAGCATCCGGACAACTGGCTGCGTTACGGCAATCCGTGGGAGTTTCAGCGTCCGGAACGTTTGTATCCGGTCAAGTTCTACGGCAAGGTGGTGCAGTTCGCTTCCGTCGGCGGCAAGACCGAGCATCACTGGATCGAGCCCGAGGTCGTGATGGCGATGGCTTACGATGTGCCGATTCCCGGCTACAAGACCAAGACCGTCAACAACCTGCGGCTGTGGGCGGCCAAGGCGACGCGCGAATTCGACCTGGATTCGTTCAATGCCGGCGATTACATCGGCTCGGTCGAAGAGAAGAACAGCACCGAGAATCTGTCCAAGGTGCTTTATCCGAACGATTCGTCGGCGATAGGGCGCGAGTTGCGTTTGCGGCAGGAGTATTTCTTCGTGTCTGCGTCCATCCAGGACATCCTGCATCGTTTTCTGTCGGATCACACCGACTGGAGTCTGTTGCCGGAGAAGGTGGCGATCCAGCTCAACGACACCCATCCGGCGATAGCCGTCGCGGAGATGATGTACCAATTGCTCGACGAGCATCATCTCGGTTGGGATTTTTCATGGCAGATGGTCACGAAGATATTCGCCTATACCAACCACACGTTGATGCCCGAGGCGCTGGAGACATGGTCGGTGGAGAAGTTCGAGAAGGTGTTGCCGCGCCATCTGGAGATTATCTATGGGATCAATCACCGCTTTCTGGCGCATGTGAATCACTTGTTTCCCGGCGATACCGATTTGCTGCGGCGAGTTTCGATCATCGACGAGGATCACGGGCGGCGCGTGCGCATGGCGCATCTGGCTGTGGTCGGCAGTCATACTGTGAACGGCGTCGCGGCGATTCACAGCGAGTTGCTGAAGAGTACGCTGTTCGCCGACTTTCATCGTATCTACCCCGATAGATTCATCAACGTCACTAATGGCATCACACCGCGCCGCTGGCTTAATCAGGCCAATCCGCTGCTGACCCGGCTGATCGAGGCCAGCATCGGCGGAAACTTCGTGCGCGATCTTGGGCAACTCAATCGACTGGCCGAGTTTGCCGAGGATGTCTCGTTCCGCAAGGATTTTCGCGCGGTCAAATACGCCAATAAGTTGCGTCTGGCCGAATATATTGAGCAGCAGGTCGGCATACGCGTCGATCCGCATTCGTTGTTCGACGTGCAGGTCAAACGCATCCACGAATACAAGCGCCAGTTGCTGAACGTGCTGCATGTCGTCACGCTTTACAACCGCATTCGCGCCGGGCAGACCGAGGGCATCGTTCCGCGCACGGTAATTTTCGGCGGCAAGGCCGCACCCGGTTACAAGACGGCCAAGCTGATCATCCGGCTGATCAACGACGTGGCTGGCATCGTCAACCATGATCCTGCGGTGCAGGATATGCTCAAGGTGGTATTCATTCCCAATTACGACGTGTCCACCGCGGAGAAGATCATTCCTGCCTGCGAGCTTTCCGAGCAGATATCGACCGCCGGCACCGAGGCCTCCGGCACCGGCAACATGAAGATGGCGCTCAACGGCGCGTTGACGATAGGTACGCTGGACGGCGCCAATGTCGAGATACTCGAAGAGGTCGGCGAGGAGAATATTTTCATCTTTGGTCTGACCACGCCGGAGGTTGCCGGGCTGCGCGCGCGCGGCTACAACCCGTGGGACTACTATAATGCCAACGCGGATTTGCGCCAGGCGGTGGACATGATAGGCGGCGGCTTCTTCTCGGTGGAAGATACGGGCCGCTACCAGGCGATACGCGACAGCCTGCTGTCGCAGGGTGATCATTACATGCTGCTGGCCGACTACGCCGGCTATGTGGCGATGCAGCGCAAGGTGGCCGAGTTGTACAGCGATCATGAGGAATGGTCGCGGCGCGCGATTCTGAACGTCGCGCGTATGGGCAAGTTCTCCAGCGATCGTTCCATTCGGCAATATGCCGAACAGGTTTGGGGTGTGGAGGCCGTGACGCCGGCGGAATGAGGTCGGTGCAACAACAATCGGTTTCGATTTGAATTTCAGCAGAGGTAATCATGGTTATGCTAAGCGATGTGGACCGTAGGGACGGCGCGGCTTTGCCGGGCAGCGATGACCGGCGTGCGAATCCGCATATTCGCGTGATTTTCGAATCGGCCTGCGCACTGACCGCGCCATTTTTCGACCCGGCACAGGGCTGGGGCGGACAATCGCTGACGATGTATGCCCGCCAGGCACTACGAGAGGCCTATCCCGAGCTGACGCAGCAGGACACCGCGCTGTTGTTCGCCGCCGTGCAGCGTTTCCACAGGGGTGTCCAGAGCAAGTAGCGGGCCGTCTCGTGCCCAGGTTGTCTCGCTACTTTGTCTGCTGCGCTATCCGGGTGCAGTTGTTCCTGCTGTTTTCCTCATTATCTTTTTCCGTCAATGCAGCCAGCCTTGCGCTGAGTGTCGCCGATATCGCGGCACCGGATTTTTCCGCGCGCGGCATCGAACTGACCTTGCCGCAGGACGGCTCTGCCGAGTTGCGCATCGAAGCGTTGCATGTGCAACGGCGCGAGTTGCGCAAGTTGAAACTGCGCTGCGCGGCTTTCGAGTTGTCTACCGTCGGGATGCGTTGCCGCGGCGGCAGCCTGGACAAACTGCCGGGTGCGGCGCTGGATTTCAGTTATGGATTCGGCAGCGGCGCATGGCAGCTTTCGGTGCAGTTGCGTAAGGCGTCGGCACAGCCGCTGGCGGTTTTCATTCCGGCCGATATGCCGCGACTTACCCAGGGTATGCTGCATGGCGTTTTGCGCGCCAGCGGCGATGCCGCCGGCGCGAACGAATTCCATGTGAATTTGCGGCTCACCGACGTCGGGTTCAGCGATGCGGAGGGCCTGCATGCGGCGGAGAAGTTGCGTGGCACGCTTAAGTTCGATGTGCTGCGCAATGCAGCGCGATGGAACTGGCAGGGTGATCTCGTCTGGCAGTCGGGCGAGTTGTTCTGGCAGCCGTTGTATCTGGGCGGGGCGGGCGAACGCAGGTTGAGCGCGTCCGGTAGCTACGACAGCGCGAATTTTGTGGTCGAGCATGCGGAGGCGGCATTGTCGCAAATCGGTAGCGTGCAATTTGCCGCGCAGTGGGATGTCGCACAAGGTACGCTGACCAAGGCTTCGGCGCATGGTGACGATCTCGCGTTGGAGCGGTTGTTCGCCGATTATGCCAAACCATTCCTTGCAGACAGCGCGCTGGCGGACGCTACGCTGTCCGGTTATGCCGATGTAAATTGGCGCTACGATAACGGTGCGACGCAGGCGCTACGCCTTGTCCTGCGCGACGCGGGCGTTGCCGATGCGCAGCGGCGCTTCGCCTGGCGCGAGGTGAATACCGCGTTCGAATGGTCGCACGATGCGACGCAGCATGCGGACATCGCTTTCGCCGGCGGTGAATTGCTCGGCGTGCCGTTTGGCGGTGGGCAATGGCGGGTGCAGACGCGCGGCAAGGAATTCGGTGCGGAGCATGCGGTGCTGCCGCTGCTGGACGGCAAGCTGGAGTTGAACGATTTCCGCCTGCGGCGCGAGGGTGACGACTGGCGCTGGCAGTTCGGTGCGGCGTTGAGCGGCATTTCGATGGAGCGTTTCAGTCAGGCCTTGGGCTGGCCCAGGATGCTGGGCACGCTGGCGGGACGTATCCCGCGGGTGAGCTACGACGGCGCGGCGATCAGCACCGAGGGCGCGCTGCTGTTCAACCTGTTCGACGGCACGGTGGTGGCGAGCCGGCTCAAGCTGGCCGATCCGTTCGGGCGCGCGCCGCGCCTGTATGGCAACCTTAATATGCGCGATCTCGATCTCGATCTGCTGACTCGCACCTTCTCGTTCGGCAGCATGCAGGGCCGTATCGACGTGGACGTGAACAATCTGGAGTTGCAGAACTGGCAGCCGGCGCGTTTCGATGCGCGCATCGCCAGCAGCGCCGGCGAGTATCCGAAAAAGATCAGCCAGAAGGCGGTGCAGAATATCTCCGCGCTGGGCGGCGCGGGGGCCGCGGCTGCGATCCAGCGCAGCTACCTGCGCTTCTTCGAGAACTTCGGCTACGACCGCATCGGCTGGCGCTGCTCGTTGCGCAACGGCGTGTGCGATATGGGCGGCGTGGACAACGGCAGCGGTGGCGCCTATGCCATCGTCAAGGGCGGCGGCATTCCGGCGATCACCGTGATGGGCTACAATCGCGCCGTTTCGTGGGACGAACTGGTCAGCCGCCTGAAGCGCGTGACGCAGGGCAACATGCAGGCCGTGGTTAAATAAAGAAGTAGCGGTGAAGTATCGTAGGGTGGGCTTTGCCCACCATGTCGGGCAGAGCCCGACCTACATTGGGTTGGATAAAGGAGATGCAATGAGAACGAACCTAGCAAGTCACGCCAATAAAGTCTGGATCGCAATGGCCGCGCTGGCGCTGAGCGCTTGCGTCACCATCAATATCTACTTCCCCGCCGCCGCAGCGGAAAAGGCTGCGGACAAGATCATCGAAGAAGTGTGGCAAACCCAGAAGGCCGACCAACCCGCCGCCACCGAACCAGCCGTGAAGGAGACAAAATGAACGCCATGATGAAGATACTTGTTAGCCTGTTCGTGTTGCTATTTGCATTCAACGCCGGCGCTGTCGATCTGGAAGTGAACACCCCGGGCGTGAACGCCATCAAACAGAGCATGCAGGCGCGTCATGCGCAACTCGCGCCGCACTATGCCAGCGGTGCGGTGGGGCTGACCTCCGATGGCATGGTCGCGATGCGCGATGCCGGCGCCGTGCCGCTGGCCCAGCGCCAGACGGTGAACGGACTGGTTGCCGCCGAGAATCGCGACCGTGGCGCGCTATACGCCGAGATTGCCAATGCCAATGGGCATCCGGAATGGCTGGGCGAGATCCGCAGCACCTTTGCTCAGCGCTGGATACAGCGCGCCCAGCCGGGATGGTGGGTGGAGAGCGGCGGCGGCTGGTCGCAGAAGTAACTATTCTTTGGCCCGTTCGGGCTGTAACCGTAGGGTGGGCTCTGCCCACCATGTCGGGCGTAGCCCGACCTACATTGAGTTCCGGCTTGCCCGGTTCGGGTTGTCCAATATATGAATCCCACTCTAGTCTTCGACATCGAAACCATTCCCGACATCGCCGGGCTGCGCACTCTGTATGAGGTTGACAGCGCGGTGAGCGACAAGGAAGTGGCGGAGATGGCTTTTCAGATGCGCCGCCAGAAGACCGGCAGCGATTTCATCCAGCATCATCTGCAGCGCGTCGCGGCGATCTCCTGCGTGCTGCGCGAGGGCGACAACTTCAAGGTGTGGTCGCTGGGCGAGCCGGGCGAAGATGAGGCCAGCATCATCAAGCGCTTCTTCGACGGCGTCGAAAAATACACGCCGCAGCTGGTGAGCTGGAACGGCGGCGGTTTCGATTTGCCGGTGCTGCACTATCGCGGCCTGATCCACGGCATCCAAGCGCCGCGATACTGGGATCAGGGCGAGGACGACAAGGACTTCAAGTGGAACAACTACATTAGTCGCTACCACTCGCGTCATCTCGACCTGATGGATTTGCTGGCGATGTACACAGGTCGCGCCAACGCTCCGCTGGACGAACTGGCGAAGCTGATCGGCTTCCCCGGCAAACTGGGGATGGACGGCAGCAAGGTGTGGGACGCCTACCAGCAGGGCCAGTTGGCGGAGATACGCAACTACTGCGAAACCGATGTGGTGAACACCTGGCTGGTGTTTGCGCGCTTCCAGATGATGCGCGGCCAGTTCACCCGGGCGCGCTACGAGCAGGAGCTCGAACTGGTGCGCGGTACCTTGGCCAAATCCGCCGAGCCGCACTGGGCGGAATACCTTGCCGCCTGGAAGTGATCCATGCAAAAGCTGCGTAAAGCCTGGTTAGTGCTGGGGTGGCTATGGGTCGCCACGGTCTTGTACCTCTCGCTTACCCCCAGCCCGCCGGAACCGTTGCGCTTCTGGAGCGTCGATAAACTGGAGCATGCGCTGGCGTATTGCTTGCTGATGCTGTGGTTCTGTCAGGTGTATGTGCGTCGTCTCCAGCGCCTGTTCGCCGCAGTCTTGCTGATCGCGCTGGGCATAATCGTGGAGTTGTTGCAGGAGATGACCGGCTACCGTTATTTCGAGTACGCCGACATGCTGGCGAATGCCACCGGCGTGATGCTGGGCTGGGCGTGGGCGCGTACCGGACTGGGGCGCATCGGACGCGCGCTGGAAATAAGATTTTTGAAATAACTGAATGATATGACTGAAAAAACGTATACAGCCCCCGTGGTAACCATCGAGTCGATCGACCATGAAGGTCGCGGTATCGCGCATGCCGACGGCAAGGTGATTTTTATCGAGGGAGCGCTGACAGGCGAGCGCGTGACCTATTCCACGTATCGCAAAAAGAACAACTATGAACAGGCGCAAGTCGGCCAAATCCTGAAACAGACTTTCATGCGCGTGCAGCCGAAGTGCCCGAATTTCGGCGTGTGCGGCGGTTGCTCGATGCAGCATCTGGAGGTGCGTGCGCAGGTCGCGGTCAAGCAGCGCGTGCTGGAAGACAATCTGGCGCGCATCGGCAAAGTTAAGCCCGAGATGATGCTGCCGCCGATCTACGGACAGCCTTGGGGTTATCGTCAGCGCGCACGGTTGTCGGTGCGCCATGTGTTGAAGAAGAGCAAGACGCTGGTGGGTTTTCGCGAGAAGAACGGCAAGTATGTGGCCGACATGCAGCATTGCGAAATCCTCACGCCCAAGATCGCCAGCCTGTTGCCGCTGCTGGGCGAGTTGAATGAAAAATTCACTGCGCGCGATATCCTGCCGCAGATCGAGGTGGCGGTGGGCGATCATGTGGATGTGCTGGTGCTGCGCATCCTGGATGCGCTCACACCGTCGGATGTGGCGCATATCAAACAATTCGCCGATACGCACCAGGTCCAGTTCTGGACGCAGACCAAGGGGCCGGAAACGGTCACGCCGTTTTACCCGTTGGATGCTCCGCAACTTTCCTACAGCCTGCCGGAGTTCGGCATCACCATGCCGTTCGCGCCGACCGAATTCACCCAGGTGAACAGCGACATGAATCGCCTGATGGTCAGCCGCGCCCTGCGTCTGTTGGCTCCGAAAGCGGGCGAACGCATCGTCGACTTCTTCTGTGGACTGGGTAACTTTACGCTGCCGATTGCAAGAAGCGGTGCGCAAGTGCTGGGCATCGAAGGCAGCGATGCACTGGTGAAACGCGCCGGCCAGAACGCCGAATTCAACGGCTTGGCTGGCAATACTGAATTCCGTGCAATGAACTTGTTCGAGATGGATGAGGCCGCACTGGCGAAGCTGGGACGCTTCGATAAATGGCTGGTTGACCCGCCGCGCGACGGGGCATTCGAGCTGATGAAATCCATCAGCGATGAAACTGCACCGCGTCGCATCGTCTATGTGTCTTGCAGCCCGTCGACTTTGGCGCGCGATGCCGAAGTGCTGGTGCATGCTAAGGGTTACACGCTGAAGGCGGCAGGCGTGATGAACATGTTCCCGCAGACCTCACACGTCGAATCCATCGCGGTGTTCGAGTTGCCATGAGTCGCTACGACGATTTGGTGGCCGAGGCGCTGACCCGCGTAAAGGAAGTCATGCCATGGGATCTCAGCAGATCGTTGGCTGCCGGCAGCAAACCCATCCTGCTCGATGTGCGCGAGCCGACGGAGTTCGCGATGCTGCGCATCCCCGGCTCGATCAACGTGCCGCGCGGCGTGCTGGAACAATCCTGCGAATGGGATTATGACGAGACCGTGCCGGAACTGGCCGCCGGGCGCGATCAGGAGATCGTGGTTATCTGCCGTTCCGGCAAACGCTCCGTGCTCGCCGCCGACATGATGCTGCGCATGGGCTATACCGATGTGGTGTCGCTGAAAACCGGCGTGCGCGGCTGGAACGATTTCGAGCAGCCAATGGAAGATGCGGCCGGGAATGCCATCGATGCGGATGCCGGCGATGTGCTGCTCGCGCCGCGAGTGCGGCCGGAGCAGCACAGGCCAAAGTGATTATGGGTAGGATGGGTTGAGGCTTCAGCCGATACCCATCAGGTATTCACGGAAGTTTTACAAATGATGGGTATCGGCCTATGGCCTCAACCCATCCTACTTTGCGGTTAGTGCGTTTCCTTCGAATTCGATTCCATCCCATCCGCTCCTGATGAAATTCCTGATGTTCTGGTGGTCCGTGCCTTCAGGATTGCCGAGCACGTCCTTGCGGTAATAGTCGCCGAAGCAGGTCAGGGTTTGTTGCTGCGACAGACCATTGAGCTTGGCGAACGAGAACAGTTTGCACGAACCATTGTTTTGTCCGGCTTCGTTGCGCGTTGCGCCGTTGGTGAAGGCGGTCGGGGTGAAGTCGTACAGCCTGTCGATCAGTGCGATGGTGTCGTTGAAGCAGACGCTGTCTGGCGCGTCGTTCAGGCGTTTCAGAAATTCGTTCAGTTCCATTTTCTATTCCATTTCGATGAAAACAAAAGGCGGCCCGCAGGCCGCCTTGTCGTTGATGCCGCGATGATTATTCACGTTCGCCAGCGAATGCCATCAGCAGTTGCAGCAGGCTGATGAACAGGTTGTAGATGTTCAGGAACAGGCCCAGCGTCGCCATCACATAGTTCGTTTCGCCGCCATGCACGATCTGGCTGACGTCATACAGGATGTAGGCGGAGAAGATCATTACGGCGATCGCGGAGATGGTCAACGACAGCGCTGGAATCTGGAAGAACAGGTTTGCCAGCGAAGCGACGATCAGCAGGATCAGCCCGATGAACAGGAACTTGCCCATGAAGCTGAAATCCTTCTTGGTCACGGTGGCGATGGTGGCCAGCGAGAAGAAGATCACGCCGGTGCCGCCCGCGGCCATGCCGACCAGCTCGGCACCGTTCTTCAGGTGCAGCGCGACTTGCAGGATGGGGCCGAGCAACACGCCGGCGACGAAGGTGAAACCCAGCAGCGCGACGATGCCCCATACGCTGTTGCGCAATGCGGAGACGGCGAACATCATGCCCATCATCGCGCCGAACATCAGCAGTGCGGAGATGATCGGGCTTTCGGCCATGAACGAGAAGTTCATGGACATGCCGACGGACGCGCCGATTACGGTCGGGATCATGGTCAGCGCCAGCATCATGTAGGTGTTGCGCAGCACCTTGTTCTGTTCGATGGCAAGCGTGCCGGTTGCGGTTTGATATTGCATGTGCGAACTCCCAGTAATCGTTAAAAAGCCCCGTTCGGGGCGGCTTCGGCAACGGCCGGCATTATCGCATGAGAGCCATGTTGCTGCGGGCGTAAGACTAACCAACTGCGGCGAAAGTTTCAATTGCCGCGCATCGGGGCGATGATCGCCGGCGCGGCAGGCCGATCGAATATATATAGGCCGAAATATATAGGCCGAAATATATAGGCATTTATGCCTATTGTGATCCCTCCGGAACGGCTCCATGATGCCGGCTGGCAAACCTGTCGAAAGGCGGGGACGCAAAATCACGGGGCTAATGGATACATCCGATGCCGGCCGGGTTGCCGGTTCGGGATATGCACAGAACTGTCGGCCTTCCATCAGCGGTGCCAGGTTTCCCGAGTCCCGTCCGGCAACTCCATGGCTCCGCCGGGGCTGCGGAAAATCGAATCGAGGGAACGACCATGAACAGAGATCATTATTTGTCGAAACGCCAGCGGCCTCTGCTGCGGAAACCGGCGGATCGGCGGGTCGTGCCGGAAGACAAGGCGGAGGCGGGCGTCAAGCCGGCGCCGCCGGCCGAGCCTGGCCAGACCATGAATGCAGAGGATACTGCAAAGCAGGAAGCGCGATCCGGGCGGTAGCACCGCATGGCCCGCTCGCGGTTTTCGGTCGGTTTGTTGACCATCGACAAGGGAGCGCAACATGGACCACTCTGTTCAAGCACTGGAATGGTTTTCCGGCGACGGTTTCATGCCCCACGGTCATTGCTACCTGTGGACGCCTGAACTGCTGTGGACTTACGTGATTTCGGAATCCGTGATCGTGCTGGCCTACTTCTCCATCGCGTTCGCCCTGCTGTACTTCGTCGGGAAGCGTCGTGACCTCCAGTTCAACTGGATGTTCCAGCTGTTTTCGTTGTTCATCTTCGCCTGCGGCGTCACTCACCTGCTCGGCATCTGGACGATCTGGCATCCGGATTACTGGCTCGACGCCGGCGTCAAGGCGGTCACGGCCATCTTGTCGCTGATTGCTGCAGTGTTGCTCTGGCGTTTGATTCCCCATGCGTTGAAATTGCCCAGCTCCAAACAGCTGGAAGATGCAGTTGGCCAGCTACAGCAGGAGGTGGAGCAGCGCAAAGCCACGGAAGCCGAGCTGTCCAGACTGAAAGAAGCCAGCGACGAACGCTTCCGCATCCTGTTCGATCTGGCCGCCATTGGCGTGGCGGAAGTGGATGCCGATACGGGCGCCTTCCTGCGCATCAATCGCAAATATTGCGATATTCTGGGATACAGCCCGGAAGAAATGCACAGCGTCAACTATCGGTCGCTCATCCATCCCGATGACTGGCCTGTCGTTCAGGAAAAGCTCCAGTCGCTCATGGTCGGCATACTGCCGGAGTTTTCCGTGGAGGAGCGCTTCCTGCACAAGAGCGGCAATCTCATCTGGGTCGAACTGACCGTTTCGCCGCTACGCCAGCCAAATGCATCGCCGGCAACTTATGTCGCTATCGTGCAGGACATCACTGCACGCAAACAGGCAGAAATGACACTCAGGGAGCAGTTCGACGAACTGCGCCGCTGGCAGGAAACGACGCTGGATCGCGAGGGCCGCGTGCTGGAGCTGAAGCGCGAGGTGAACGAACTGCTGGCCGCCGGCGGCCTGCCGCCGCGCTATGCCAGCGTCGTCGATGATGCCGGCATAGGGACGGGGGAAGCATGAAACCTCCCGCACGCTGGGACGACGACGACTTCTGGCTAGGACTCGCGAAGGGGGCCGGTCTGCTCGGCGCCGGCATCGGCGCGACCGTGCTGCTCGGATGGCTGCTGGACATCCCGGAACTGAAGAGCCTCTCCCCGCAGTGGGTGACGATGAAGACCAACACCGCGCTGGGCTTCGTGCTGGCCGGGCTGGCGCTCTGGCTGAAGGCGGCCGATCCGGCGCGGTCCGGCCGGTTCTGGCGCTGGGGCGAACGGCTGCTGGCCGGCGTCGTCTTGCTGATCGGCGCGCTTTCGCTGTTCGAATACCTGTCCGGCACCGATCTCGGCATAGATCAATTGCTGTTCCACGAGCCGGCGGGCGCGATCGGCACGCTCGCTCCCAACCGCATGGCGCCGGTGAGCGCGCTGTGCTTTATGCTGTTCGGTGCGGCCCTGCTGGTCGAGGGCAAAACGGAAGCCGCCCGACGGCTGGTTTCGGTGCTCGCCCTGGCGACGCTGCTGCCGACGCTGGCCTCCGCGCTGATCTACCTGTACGACACCGACAACGATTATGGCCTGAGTCACTTCCTGCAGATGGCCGCGCATACGGCGCTGGCCTTCCTCGTGCTCGCGATGGGCCTGCTTTGCTCGCGGCCGCAAGAGGGCGCGGTTGCGCTGCTCAGGAGTCACGACAGCGGCGGCGCGCTCGCCCGTCGCCTGCTGCCGGTCAGCCTGCTGCTGCCTGTGCTGATAGGCTGGCTGAAACTGTTCGGCGACCGCCACGGGTTGTACGAACCGGATTTCGGCGTGGCGCTGGTCGCGCTGAGCTACATCGTCATAATCGGCACGCTGGTGGTGTGGGGCGCCCGCTTCCTGGCGCGGATAGAGCTCGAACGCGAATGGATGACTGCGAGCGTCGCATTGAGCGAGGCGCGCCTGCGCACGTTGGTGAGCACCATCCCCGACCTGATCTGGCTGAAAGACCCGGAAGGCGTCTATCTCGCCTGCAATTCGGCCTTCGAACGTTTCTACGGTGCGAAGGAGGCCGACATCGTCGGCAAGAGCGATTACGACTTCGTGCCGCGCGAACTGGCGGATTTCTTCCGCGCCAACGACCGGGCCGCAATCGAGGCCGGCGGCCCGCGCATCAACGAGGAATGGCTCACGTTCGCCGGCAGCGGCCGGCGCATCCTGGCGGAGACGACCAAGACGCCGATGTTCGGCCAGCAGGGCGAGCTGCTCGGCGTGCTGGGCATCGCCCGTGACATCACCCAGCACCACCAGTCCGAAGTGGCGATCCGCGCCGCCCAGGTCGAAACCGAGCACTTGCTGGTCGAGGCCAACCAGTCGCGCCAGGCGCTGCTGAGCGCGCTGGAAGACAGCAAGGCCAAGACCCTGGCCTTGCAGCAAAGCGAGGAATCATTGCGCCACAGCCAGGCGCGCTACATGTCGCTGTTCGCCGCCATCTCCGATGCGGCCTATGTCCACGAGATACGCGAGGACGGTATGCCGAGCTGGTTCGTCGAGGTCAACGAGGTCGCCTGTGAAATGACCGGCTATGTGCGCGAGGAGTTGCTGCGCATGACGCCCGCGCAACTGGATGCTCCGGATTCCGGCGTCGACCTCGGTCCGGTCATCCAGCGCCTGATGCTCAACGGGGTCGCCACCTTCGAACAGGTGCATCTGACCAAGAACGGGCGGCGCATCCCGGTCGAGATCCATGCGCACCTGTTTACGTTCAACGAGCGCCCGGCGGTGATTTCCATCGTGCGCGATGTCACCGAGCGCAAGCTGGCCGAGGCCGCGTTGCGCGACCGCAATGCCTTCGTCGAGACCCTGCTGGAGAATGCGCCGATCGGCTTCGCGGTGAACACCATAACCGACGGCCGCTTCGCGTTCGTCAGCCGCCGCTTCGCCGACATCTACGGCGTGCCGCCGGGCAGCCTGGAGGGGGTCGGCGACTTCTTCGACAAGGTCTATCCCGATCCGGAGCAGCGCGAACGGCTGCGGATACGGGTGCAGGCGGACATCGCAAGCGGCGATCCGGCGCGCATGCATTGGGAGGATATCGAATTCACCACGCGCGGCGGCGAGCGCCGGGTGATCAGCGCGGCGAACATCCCGCTGTCCGAGCAGAATCAGATGATCTCGATGGTGTGGGACGTGACCGACCGCCACCGCGCCGAAGCCGCACTGCGCGAGAGCGAGCGCCACTTCCGTTCGCTGTTCGAGAACATGCTGGACGGTTATGCCTACTGCCACATGCAGTTCGAGGAAGGCAGGGCGGTGGACTTCACCTATCTCGACGTGAACGAGTCTTTCGAGAAGCTGACCGGTCTGAAGGATGTGGTCGGCAGGAGAGTCAGCGAGGTGATCCCCGGCATACGGGAGTCCAATCCGGAGTTGTTCGAGATATATGGCCGGGTCGTTCTGAGCGGATGGCCGGAAGCATTCGAAACCTATGTGGAGAGTCTGGACATCTGGTTCTCCATCGCGGTGTATCGTCCGAAGGAGGAACACTTCGTCGCGGTGTTCGACAACATCACCGAGCGCAAGCTGGCCGAACGGAAACTCCAGCAACTCAACGAAGAGCTGGAACTGCGTGTGGCCGAGCGCACCGCGAAGCTGGAGGCGGTCAACAGGGAACTGGAGGCGTTCTCCTACTCGGTATCGCACGATCTGCGTGCGCCGTTGCGTTCGATCGCCGGCTTCGTCGAACTATTGAAGAAGCACAACTACGAAGCTATCGACGACAAGGGACGCCATTACATGCAGGTGATCGCCGAGTCGGCGGTGCAGATGGGGCGTCTGATCGACGACATCCTCACCTTCTCCCGCATCGGCCGCGTCGAAATGAACCTGTCGCGCGTGGACCTGAACGCGCTGCTGGCCGAGGTGTGCAACACGCTGCGCCCGCAGACCGAGGGGCGCAACATCGAATGGAAAATCGGCCAGCTGCCGGAGGTGAACGGGGAGCGCGCGATGCTGTCGCTGGTGCTGCAGAACCTGGTCGGCAACGCGCTGAAGTTCACCCGGACGCGCGATGTGGCGGTGATCGAAATCGGCCAGACCGGGGGAGCGACGGACGAATGGGTCTGCTACGTGAAGGACAATGGGGTAGGATTCGACATGCAGTATGCGGACAAGCTGTTCGGCCTGTTCCAGCGGTTGCACCCGCAGGAGCAATTCGAGGGAACCGGGGTGGGGCTGGCCAACGTGCAGCGCATCGTCCAGCGTCATGGCGGAAGGGTCTGGGTGGAAGGCCGGGTGGGCGAGGGCGCGACATTCTATTTCGCACTGCCGGGATCGGGACACTGAAATAGCTGGCGCCGACGCCCCCGGCAGGGGACAATCCAACGATGTCGAGAGTGCCACCGATGGTGGCGACAAGATGGACGAACTGAAGATCGCATGATGACCATGCTGCGCAAATTTCCGCTGTATCGACTGTTGACACCATTCGGCGTGGCATCGCTTTACACGGTTTTTGCCGTGCTGTGGATCGTGTTTTCCGGCCATCTGCTGACGGTCACCGTCGCCGATCCGGTTCTGTCGGGACGCATCGAGCTGGCCAAGGGACTGGTTTTCGTCGCAGTCACCGGCATCCTGCTTTATCTGCTGCTCAGGGCGCGCGGGACGACGGCTGAGGGCGACAGCGCTCCGGTCGGCATGCGGCTGGTGCTGATCTTCGTCGCGCTGTCATTGATGGTGCCGCTGATCGGATTTGTCATTACCCGCCTGTATGGTCCGCAAATCGAGCGCGAGGCCTACGCCGACCTGAGAGCCATCGCACAACTCAAGGCCGAGCAGATCGAGAACTGGATGGCGGAGCGGCAGGGGGATGCCGAGGTGCTGGCCGGGGACGAGAAGCTGGCCGAACTGGCCGCGCGGTTCGCACGGCATAAACAGGATGAAGAACTGGCCGGGCATATCCGGAATCGTTTCGACCAACTGCGCAGCAGCTATCACTACGACAGGATTATTTTGCTGGATACCCATAGTCGTGTGCTGCTCACCTCCGGGACGGAGGCAGGAATGGCACCGGTGCTGCCGGAATTGCTGCAGCAGGCAATGGCCAGCAAACAAGTGCGGCGGCGCGACATCTATCGCGACGAAGAAGGCCATATCCATCTGGAATGGGCGGTGCCTATCATCCTTCCGGATGCGCGGGGCGGGCGGGTAGTGGCGGCCCTGGTGTTGCGCGTCACGGCGCAAAGCTTCATCTTTCCGCTGATCCAGAGCTGGCCGACCGCCAGCGCCAGCGGCGAGACCCTGCTGGTCCGCCACGAGGGCGAATCCGTCATTTTTCTCAATGAGCTGCGCCATCGCCAGGGCACAGCGCTGACGCTGAAGATGCCGGCGTCAGCGCTGGAGCAAGCCGCCACCCTGGCCATAGGCTCGGGCGAATCCGGCCCGATGCATGGCCTGGATTACCGCGACGTGCCGGTGCTGGCCGCCCATCTCCCCGTCGCGGGGACGGACTGGCATATCGTCGCCAAGATCGACCGCGACGAGGTGATGGCGCCGTTGCGGGATCTGGTGTTGTGGGTCAGCCTGATCACCTTTGCCGCGATCGCCGCAGTCAGCACGGTGCTGTTGCTGCTCTGGCGGCAGCAGCAGCGCGCCCACCGGGTGGAGATGCGGGAACGCTCGATGGCGGCGATCGAGCAGAGCGAGCGGCATTTCCACTCGCTGTTCGAGAACATGCTGGAAGGTTACGCACATTGCAGGATGCTGTACCGCGAGGGTGTTCCGGAAGACTTCGTCTATCTCGAAGTCAACCCCGCCTTCGAGATCCTGAGCGGGCTGAAGGAGGTGGAGGGCAAGCGTGCCACCGAGGTCGTCCCCGGCATGCGCGAGTCCAACCCGGAACTGTTCGAGATCTATGGACGGGTCGCGCGGAGCGGGCAGCCGGAGCAGTTCGAGATGTACGTCGACATGCTGGACAGATGGTTCGAGATTTCGGTCTATTGCCCGGAGCCGGAGCATTTCGTGGCCATCTTCGATAACGTCACCGCGCGCAAACAATATGAAGCGAATATCCGCAAGCTCAACGAAGAACTGGAACTGCGCGTACAGGAGCGCACCGCCCAGCTGACTGCCGCCAACAAGGAACTGGAAGCCTTCTCCTATTCGGTGTCGCATGACCTGCGCGCACCGCTGCGTTCTATCGCCGGCTTCGTCGAACTATTGAAGAAGCACAACTACGAAGCCATCGACGACAAGGGCCGGCACTACATGGAGGTCATCGCCGACTCCGCAATTCACATGGGCAAACTCATAGACGACATCCTGTCCTTTTCGCGTATCGGTCGGGTCGGAATGAGCATATCGCGGGTGAACCTGAACGCGCTGCTGGCCGAGGTGCGCAACACACTGCGTCCGCAGAGCGAGGGGCGCAACATCGAATGGAAAGTCGGCCAGCTGCCGGAGGTGACCGGGGAGCGCGCGATGCTGTCGCTGGTGCTGCAGAATCTGGTCGGCAACGCGCTGAAGTTCACCCGGACGCGCGATGTGGCGGTGATCGAAATCGGCCAGATCGGGGGCGCGGCGGACGAATGGGTCTGCTACGTGAAGGACAATGGGGTAGGATTCGCCATGCGCAATGCGGACAAGCTGTTCGGCCTGTTCCAGCGGCTGCACCCGCAGGAGCAGTTCGAGGGCACCGGCGTGGGGCTGGCCAACGTGCAGCGCATTGTCCAGCGTCACGGCGGACGGGTCTGGGCGGAAGGCAGGGTGGGCGAGGGCGCGACGTTCTATTTCGCGTTGCCGAAATCGGAGAGCTGACATGAAGACACTGGCACGGATACTGTTGATCGAGGACAACCCGAACGATGTGGAGATGACGCTGGAGGCTTTCGCCGATTGCAATCTGGTCAACGAGGTCGTCGTGGTTTGCGATGGGCAGGAGGCGCTGGACTATCTGTATCGTCGGGGCGACTACGCGGAGCGCCAGTGCGGCAATCCGGCGGTGATCCTGCTCGACCTCAAACTGCCCAAGATCAATGGCATGGAGGTGCTGCGCCGGATCAAGGGCGATCCCAAATTGAAGACTATCCCGGTGGTGATCATGACCTCCTCGCGCGAGGAGCGCGATGTCACCGAAGGCTACGAACTCGGTGCGAATGCCTATGTGGTCAAGCCGGTCGATTTTCCCGGCTTCGTCGAATCGGTCAAGGATCTCGGCGTGTTCTGGGCGCTGATCAACCATCCTCCGCTCGGCAGTGTGAGCAGGAGTGTCTGACATGACCCAGCCGAATGCGAAAAACGGGAAGCTGCGCGTCCTCAATCTCGAGGACAGCCCGAACGACAGCGAACTGATCCTGGCCGAGCTCGAGACCGCATGGAGCGAGGTCGAATTGCTGCGCGTCGAGATGCGCGAGGCCTTCGTGCGGGCGCTCGACGAATTCGCGCCGGACATCGTGCTGTCCGACTTCAACCTCCCGGACATGAGCGGCCGCGAGGCGCTGCACATCGTGCGCCAGACCCACCCGGATATCCCGGTGGTGATGGTCACCGGTGCGCTGGGCGATATCGAGGCGGTCGAACTGGTCAAGCAGGGCGCCAGGGATTACGTGATGAAGGACCACCTGCAGCGCCTGGCCTCGGCGGTGCAGGGGGCGCTGTCGCTGGAACAGGGCATACGCGCGCGCAAGGCGGCGGAAGAGTCGTTGCGACAGAGCGAAGAGGAAATCCGGGAGCTGGTCGAGCGCTCCCCGGTCGCGATGATCGTGGATGCCGGCGTGGACGAGAAAGTCATCATGATGAACCGGCGCTTCACCGAGCTGTTCGGCTACACGCTGGAGGACGTTCCCGATTTGCATCGCTGGTGGCTGCTGGCCTATCCGGACGAGCAATACCGCGAAGAGATCAAAACGGAATGGATCAGGCGAGTCGGAAAGGCTATTCAGGAGCATGGCGATATCGAGCCGATGGAAGCCAGGGTCACCTGCAAGGACGGTTCGATCCGTTATGTCCGGGTTTCCTTCGCCTCGATAGGCAGCCGGCATATCATTACGTTCGAGGACCTGACCCGGCGCAAGAAGCTGGAAGACGCGCTCAAGGAAGCGGCGGACCGCAACCGGACGATCACCGAGACGGCCAACGACGCGATCATCTGTATCGATCCGGCAGGCAAGGTCTATCTGTGGAACCGCAAGGCCGAGGAAATTTTCGGCTATGCGGCGGCGGAAGCCGTCGGCCGCAACCTGCACGAACTGATTACGCCGCAACGCTACCGTGAACAAGCCGGGCAGGCGATGCGGCATTTCGCCCAGACCGGGAGCGGGCCTATCGTCGGCACCACCAGACAACTTGATGCGCGGCGCAAGGATGGCAGCGAATTCCCGATCGAACTGTCGGTCTCGGCGATGAATATCCATGGCGAATGGCATGCCACCGGCATCATCCGCGACATTACCGAGCGCAAGCAGGATGAGGCCAGGATAGCGCAACTGAACCGACTCTACGAAGCGCTCAGCCAGTGCAACCAGGCCATCGTGCGCAGCACTAGCGAACAGGAGTTGTTCACGCAGATATGCCAAAGCGTCGTGCAGTTCGGCGGTTTTAAAATGGCCTGGATCGGCCTGCTCGATCCCGCTACACAGGTGGTCAAGCCGATGGCAAGCTGTGGCGGGGGGGCGGAAGCATATCTGCGCGGCATCGGACTCTCGGTGGATGCCGACAGCGAACAGGGGCAAGGCCCGGTCGGCTCCGCGATACGCGAGGACCGGCCATTCTGGTGCCAGGATTGCCTGAATGCCTCGTACACCGCCGTTTGGCACGATCATGCCGCCGCATCGGGCTGGCGCAGTTCGGCCGCGCTGCCGTTGCACCGCGAGGGCGCGGTCGTGGGCGCATTCAATCTGTATTCGGACATCGTGAATGCCTTCGATCAGGATGTGTGCGGCCTGCTGACCGAGATGGCTGCGGACATCAGCTATGCGCTGGACTATTTCAGCCAGGAGGCCAGGCGCAGACTGGCGGAAGGCGAGTTGCGCAAACTGTCGCTGGCCGTCGAGCAGAGTCCCAGTTCTATCGTGATCACCGACCTGGACGCCAGGCTCGAATACGTCAACGATGCATTCGTCAGGACGACCGGCTACAGCCGCGAGGAAGCAATCGGGCAGAATCCCCGCATCCTGCATTCCGGCAGGACCCCCCAGGCCACTTATGACGACATGTGGGCGCATCTGACGCGCGGCGAAATCTGGAAGGGCGAGCTCGTCAACAAACGCAAGGATGGCGGCGAATATATCGAGTCCATCCTGCTATCGCCGGTGCGCGATAGCGGCGGGCGCACCACCCACTACATCGGCATCAAGGAAGACATCACCGAGCGCAAGCGCGTGGAGGCGCAGGTGATCGCACAGCTCGAACATGTCACGTCGGTCAACGCCCAGCTGCTGGAGGCGAACAGCCAGTTGGAACAGGCCAGAAACCAGTTGTTGCAGTCCGAAAAGATGGCGGCGATCGGTCTGCTGGCGGCGGGCGTGGCGCACGAGATCAACAACCCGGTCGGCTATGTGAACTCCAATCTGGGCTCGCTGGAAAAATACCTCGCCGACATCTTCGTCGTCGTCGACAAGTACGAGGCTGCCGAAGCGTTGCAGGGCAAGGGCAATCAGCAACTGGAGGAGTTGCGCCAGTTCAAGGCGAAGATCGATTTCAATTACCTGCGCGAGGACATCAGGTCGCTGATTGCCGAATCGCATCAGGGGCTGGAGCGGATCAAGAAGATTATTCTCGACCTGAAGGATTTTTCGCGTTCGGAGGTCAACGAGCAATGGGGGTGGGCCGACGTGCATCACGGGCTGGATACGACGTTGAACGTGGTGTGGAACGAGCTGAAATACAAATGCGAGGTGGTCAAGGAATACGGCGACCTGCCGGACATCTACTGCCTGCCTTCGCAACTGAACCAGGTGTTCATGAACCTGCTGGTCAACGCGGCACAGGCGATCGAGGTGCGCGGTACGATCACGATCCGCACCGGGCAGGATGGGGAGCGGGTATGGGTCGAGGTCAGCGACACCGGCAAGGGCATCCCGCCGGAGAACATCCAGCGCCTGTTCGATCCATTCTTCACCACCAAGCCGGTCGGGCTGGGGACCGGGCTGGGCCTGTCGGTTTCCTACAATATCGTCGAAAAACACCACGGCAAGATCGAGGTGCATAGCGAAGTGGGCAAGGGGACCACCTTCCGGGTTTGGCTGCCGGTGAAGTAGTCCAACGGGGAAAACGGATCCATTTGAGCAAGGCAACGATATGGGAGGCTGCGATGAACAAGTGTTTTCCGGTAAAAGCGGTGGTTTCCCAGATGCTGATGCTCGCGCTTGGCGCGGCGCTGCCGATGCAGGCCGCGGCCGATATGCATGCGCCGGACGATTTGACCAGCCTGTCCATCGAGGAACTGCTCGCCGTCGAGGTGTACAGCGCCAGCAAGTTCACTCAGAAGACCACCGAAGCGCCTTCCTCCGTCACCGTCATTTCTGCAGCCGACATCGGGAGTTATGGCTATCAAACGTTGGCCGACCTCCTCGCCGGCGTACGCGGCTTGTATGTTTCCTATGACCGCAACTACCAGTATCTGGGCGTGCGCGGCTTTAATCGGCCGGGCGACTACAACAGCCGCATCCTGCTGATGGTGGACGGTTACCGGCTCAACGACCCGGTCTACGACCAGGCTTCCATCGGCACGGAGTTCCCGCTGGACGTGGACCTGATCGAGCGGGTAGAGATCGTGCGCGGTCCTGGTTCCTCGATCTACGGCAGCAATGCGTTCTTCGCCGTGGTCAACGTCATCACCCGACGCGGGCGCGACTTCGATGGCGCGGAAATCTCCGCCGAGGCCGCCAGCTACCGTAGTGGCAAGGGGCGGCTGAGCTACGGCAAGCGACATGAAAACGGCATGGAACTGCTGCTCTCCGCAACGGCTGCTGACAGCGGCGGACAGGACCTGTTCTTTCCCGAATACGACGCGCCCGCGACCAACAACGGCATCGCCGCCAATCTCGACGGAGACCGCTATCACAACCTGTTCGGCAAGCTGTCATATGCCGGCTACACGCTGACCGGCGCCTTTGCCAGCCGCACCAAGCAGGTGCCCACTGCGGCCTACGGCATGGTGTTCAACGACCCGGGCGCCGAGACGACCGATGCGCAGGGCTACGCCGATCTCGGTTACTACGGACAACTCGGCGAACGCTGGGACATCACCGGACATGTCTTCTACGGCAGCTACGCCTTTACCGGCGTTTATCCCTTCGGTCCGCCCGTCGTGTTGAACCGGGACGAGACCGAAGGCCGGTGGGGCGGCGCCGAGGTCAGGCTGATGGGCAGCTTCGACAGACACAAGCTGGTGCTGGGGGGCGAATATCAGGACAACTTCCGGCAGGACCAGCGCAACTTCGATGTCGCGCCTTATACGCTTTACCTGGACGACAGGCGCAGCAGCACGCGCGAGGGCGTCTATCTGCAGGACGAAATCACGCTGGCTCAGGGATTGCTGCTCAATGCCGGGCTGCGTTACGACCGCTATTCCACGGTCGGCGCAACCTCTAATCCGAGGCTGGGATTCATCTGGCGTCCACGGGAAAGCACCGCGCTCAAGCTGCTCTACGGCACGGCCTTCCGCGCGCCCAACGCCTTCGAGCAGTATTACCACGACGGCAACGTGACGTCGAAGGCGAGCCCGAATCTCAAGCCGGAAGAAATCACCAGTTACGAGTTCGTAGCCGAGCATGAGCTTCAGCACAATTTCCGCCTGACCGCATCCGTCTACCAGAACGAGATCAGCAACCTGATCAACCAGATCACCGATCCGGCGGACGGGCTGCTGGTGTTCCAGAACATCGGCCAAGTCAGGACGCGGGGCGCCGAGTTCGAGGCGGAGCGCGCCTGGGACGACGATAAGCGATTGCGCGCCAGCTATGCCTGGCAGATCACGCGCGACCAGACCACCGGCGCAGAACTGGAGAACTCCCCCAGGCAGCTCGCGAAGCTCGGCTACTCGCAGCCGGCATTCGACCATGCGTTGCGCGCCGGTGCTGAGTTCCAGTACACCGGACCGCGCAAGACCCTGGTCGGCGCGACCGCGGGCGGTTACGCAGTCGCCAACCTGACCCTGACTAGCGGCAAGCTGGCGAGCGGTCTGGAATTCTCCGCCAGTGTCTATAACCTGTTCGACAAACGCTATGCCGACCCGGCGCGGCCAGAGCATGCGCCCATCGACGCGATCACGCAGAACGGACGCAATTACCGGCTCAAGCTGGGCTACGGGTTCTAGCCGCGATGATTTCACTCGGCCAACAATGCGCCCGGATCACCGCAGGCCGGGCTACAGCCCGGCAAGCCGCATCCTGGACGCGCCTGCTGTGCGCATTCCTGCTTGCAACGCCCTGCGCCGGCGTCCGGGCCGCGCCGCCCACCGAGTACGAGGTCAAGGCCGCGTTCATCCACAACATCGCCAAGTTCGTCGAATGGCCAGTCGCATTGCCGGCATCCGGACGCGCCAGACTGTGCCTGCTGGGCGACGATCCGTCCGGCGGCACGTTCGATGTGCTGCAAGGCAAGCAGGTCGACAAGGCGAACTGGGAGGTCGTCAAGGTCGATGCCGGTAGCAGCCTGAAAGCATGCCGCGTGCTGTTCATCGCCGCGTCCGAGCGCGCCGATCTCGGACGCATCCTGGCGGGCATGGCGGACAGCCCGGTGCTGACGGTGGGGGATACGGCGGGTTACGCCGAACGGGGCGTGATGGTGAATTTCTACCCGGAGGGGAGCCGGGTGCGCTTCGAGATCAACCGGGCGGCCGCGGCGCGGGCGAGGTTGGTTATCAGTTCGCAATTGCTGAGACTGGCGCGCCTGGTCGATGAAACGGGAGGTGGGCGATGAAGCTGGCCAACCTGTTCAGGGATGCGCCGATCGGGCGCAAGCTGATGCTGATCGGCCTGCTGACCACCGCGCTCGCGCTGTTTTCCGTCAGCCTCATCCTGGTCGCCAGGGGCTGGGTGGACTGGCGCGACAAGACGGTCGCGGAGATGGAGAACTATGCCGCATTGATAGGCGCGAATGCGGCGCCATCGATGATTTTCGCCGATTACGATGCGGCGATGGAAGTGTTGCAGACGGTGGGCCGGAATTCCGACATCGTGGACGCGGTGCTGTACGACAGGGACGGCAAGGTGTTCGCGCGTTACCGCGCCCCGGAGCACCCGGACGTCGCATTCCCCTTCGTCAAATCTGGCTCCTACCTGTTTTCCTTCGACCAACTGGTGGTGTCGAAACCGGTGATGCTCAAGGGGGAGACCTGGGGAACCGTTTACCTGGAGTCGGACCTGCGCGGGCTCTATGCCGGGATCGGGCGCCAGGCCCTGCTCACTTTCATCGCCGCGACCGGCGTCTTCATGGTGACCCTGTTCCTTTTTTCCCGGCTGCAAAGGGCCATCGTCGATCCCATCGCGAGCCTGTCCGGCGTGATGCGGAGGGTGTCCGCCCAGCAGGACTACGCGGTGCGGGTGCCGGTTCAGGGCAACGACGAAGTGGGGGTGCTGGCCGGCGCCTTCAACGACATGCTGGCGCAGATCCAGGCGCGGGACGAGGCCCTCGAACGGCACCGCGCGCACCTGGAGGAAGAGGTCGCGCAGCGCACCGCCGAACTGCAGGAGGCCAACCGCCAGCTGGAGTGGGAGCTGGTCGAACGCAAACGCACCGAGGAGGCCTTGCGCAAGGCGAACGTCGAACTCGGCCTGTTCCGCACCCTGATCGACAATTCCAGCGACGGCATCGAGGTGCTGGATCCCGCCACGCTGCGCTTTCTCGACGTGAGCGGGAAAGAATGCCGCGATCTGGGCTATACGCGGGAAGAGTTGCTGACCATGAACGTTTTCGATATTGATCCCGTCGCCAATGAAGATTCCACAAGCAGAGTCAAGGAGCAGATCGGGAAATCGGGGGTGACGCGCTTCGAATCCGTCCACCGGCGCAAGGATGGCTCCACCTTCCCCGTGGAGATCAGCATTGGGCTAATCGAACTCGACAGGCCCTATATGCTGGGTATAGTGCGCGACATCACCGAACGCAAACTGATAGAAGAAAGGGTCCGCAGACTGAACGAGGAACTGGAAATCAAGGTGCAGGAACGCACGCAGCAACTGCTGGACGCGCAGGAGGAGCTGGTGCGCAAGGAGAAGCTGGCGGTGCTGGGACAGGTGGCGGGCAGTGTCGGGCACGAACTGCGCAATCCGCTGGGTGTGATGAACAATGCGGTGTATTTCCTGCAGACCGTGCTGGCCGATGCGGATGACAGCGTCAAGGAATACCTGGAGATCATCAAGAATGAAATCGCCGTATCGGATCGCATTGTCGGCGACTTGCTGGACTCGGTGCGCACCAAGTCTCCGCAGCCGGAGGTAGTCGGCGTCGCGGCATTGGTCGAACAGACCCTGCGCAAGCTGAGCATTCCTGCCTCCATCGCTGTCGAACTCGATATTCCCGGGACGCTGCCGCCGCTACGGGTGGATGCATTGCAGATACACCAGGTGTTGCGCAACCTGATCAGCAACGGCATCGAGGCGATGCCGGAAGGGGGCATGCTGGAAATCCGCGCGGTGGAAAACCCGGACGGAACCGTTACGGTCGGCGTGCGCGACACCGGCATCGGCATGACGCCCGAGCAATTGGGCAATCTGTTCCAGCCGCTGTTCACCACCAAGGCGCGCGGCATCGGGCTGGGGCTGGTGGTGGTGAGGAATCTGACGCAGGCCAATGGCGGCACGGTGAACGTGGAGAGCGAGGCGGGCAAGGGCACGGTCTTTGCCGTCACCCTTCCGGTCGCGGATGAAACAGGTGTTTTGACATGAGTAGGCCCCTGAAAATTGGTTCTCATGTCCCGATGAGACGGCCAGCCATGCCACCAGGTTGTAAAAGAACTGCGCGACCGGTCATGTGCGGGAACGCAACTTCACCCGGAATTCGGAGGGCGATATGAAGAAGTGGTCGGCGATCTTGAAGACTCCGGCGAGAGTGGTGGTCGCGGTGGGTTTTATCGTGCTGGGATCCGAGTTGTCAATCATGGTGCTGATCCATAGCTTCCAGTTCGCCATCCCGGAAAATACGTTTCTGGAAAAACTGGTCTTGTTCCTCGATCCCGTCGCGCTCACCGCGATTGTTTCTCCCGCCCTCTATCTCCTGGTTTTTCGGCCGCTGAAACAGCAAGCCGAACTCGAACGGCAGGCGAAGAATGAACTGCGGGCCATCGCGCTGAAACATCAGTTGTTGTTCGAGAGCTCGCGCGATGCCCTGATGTTGCTGACACCGCCCGCGTGGAAGTTCACCGGAGCGAATCGGGCGACGCTGCAATTGTTCGGCGCAGCTAGCGTGGACGAATTCACTGCGCTCGGGCCTTTGGACGTTTCACCGGAGCGGCAGCCGGACGGACGCCTGTCAAGCGAGAAGGCGCAGGAAATGATTGCGATAACCATGCGCGAAGGCGCCCATTTTCTCGAATGGCAACACCGGCGGCTGGACGGCCAGCCGTTCGACGCTGATGTGCTGCTGACCCGTATGGAGGTGGACGGAGGCGTGTTCTTGCAGGCCACCGTGCGCGACATCACCGAGCGCAAACAGATGGAACAGCAACTCTCCCGCCGCCTCCGCCATCTGGACGTCATGGAACGCATCTCGCAGATCAGCCTGCGCAGTGCGAGCATTGAAGAGTTGCTGGAGAGGGTGCTCGACGAAATACTGGTCGTATTCAATGCCGATCGCGCCTGGTTTTTGTATCCATGCGATCCCGATGCGCCTTCCTGGTCGGTGCCCATGGAATGCGCGCGTCCGGAATGGCCGGGGGCTTTTGTGCGCGGTATGGTGATGCCGATGACCCCGGAAGTGGCCGAAATAATGCGCGAGACGCTAGCCTCCGCAGAGCCTCTCTCCTATGGCCCCGCGGCATCCCGTCGCATTCCCGCCGCGGTGGCCGAGCAATTTTCGATACGATCCCAGATGCAAATGGCGTTGCGTCCGCGGGTGGGCAGCCCCTGGATAATGGGGCTGCATCACTGCGCGCAGGCGCACGCTTACGGCGAGGACGAACTGCTGATTTTCAGGGACATCGGGCAGCGTGTTGCGGATGCACTGAGCGTCATGGTCATGCTGAGAAACCTGCGCGAAGCGCAGGATGCGTTGGTGCGCAATGAAAAGCTGGCGCTGCTCGGACAGGTGGCCGGCAGCGTGGGTCACGAACTGCGCAACCCGCTCGGGGTGATGAGCAATGCGGTGTACTTCCTGCAGGTCGTGCTGTCCGATGCGGACGACAAGGTCAAGGAATATCTGGACATCATCAAGAGCGAGATCGCGGTGTCCGAACGCATGGCGTCCGACCTGATGGATGCGGTGTTCACCAGGCCGCCACACCCTGAGGCAGTGGGCGTCGCCGAATTGATCGGGCGGATATTGCGCCAGCCCACCATGCCTCCGTCCGTCAGTGTGCAGCTGGAAATACCCGGAATGCTTCCGCTCCTGTGGGTGGACGCCATGCAGATGGATCAACTGTTCAACAACCTGGTCAGCAACGGCGTGGAGGCGATGCCGGAAGGCGGTGTGCTGGAAATCCGCGCAGTCGAGAACAAGCCGGAGGGAACCGTCACCGTCAGTGTGCGCGACAGCGGCATCGGCATGACGCCCGAGCAGATGGGCAAGCTGTTCCAGCCGCTGTTCACTACCAAGGCGCGCGGCATCGGGCTGGGACTGGTGGTGGCGAAGAACCTGGCCGAGGCCAACGGCGGCAGGGTGGAAGTGCAGAGCGAGGCCGGCAAGGGAAGTGCTTTTTTTGTGACGCTGCCTGCGGCAGTCCGGCGGTAGAAGCGCTATAAGAGGAAAGGAACGACAATGGCCGGCAACTCTTCCAGAACACAGGCGCAGCCTCAAGGCGTCGTTTCGCGCTCCCCGCGTCGGCTGTTTTTCATCGTGGCGGCTTCGATCATGGTCGCGGAGGTCGCCATCATGTTCGTACTCGGGGCGTTGCCGCCGATGCCGGCAGCGGTGAAAAATATCCTGGATGGGATATTGCTGACCATCCTGCTTTTTCCCGTTCTTTACCTGTTCCTGCTCCGCCCCATGAGGCTGCGCAAGGCCGAGCTGCAGGCCGAGGATCAGGCGACGGCGGAAGCGCAGGATCGCGTCATGCCATATTCTCCGGCCCGGCTGTTTCTCATCGTGGCGGTGTCGATCATGGTTGTGGAGATCGCCATCATGTTCCTGTTCGGGCTGCTGCCGCCGATGCCGCCGATGGTGGGGAATATTGTGGACGGCATTTTGCTGACCTTGCTGCTCTTGCCCGTTCTCTACCTGTTCCTGTTCCGCCCGTTGAGCGGGCGGGTTCGGGCGCTAAGCCAGGCGGAGAACTCGCTCAGGCTGCAGAACGAGGAACTCAAGGAGAAAACCCGGCAGCTGCTGGAAGCGCAGGAAGAACTGGTGCGCAAGGAGAAACTGGCGGTGCTGGGACAGGTGGCCAGCAGCGTGGGACATGAGTTGCGCAATCCGCTGGGCGTGATGAGCAACGCGGTGTATTACCTGCAGACCGTGCTGCCCGATGCGGACGAGACCACGAAGGAATATCTGGGCATCATTCGGGACGAGATCGCGGATGCCGAGCGCATCGTGTCCGACCTGCTGGACTCGGTGCGCACCAAGCCGCCGCACAAGGAAACGGCGGATGTCGCACAATTGATAGCGCAGGTCATGGGCAAGTGCGCGATCCCGCCGTCCGTCACCGTCAGGCTGGATATTCCGGCCGCCATTTCGCCGCTGCGGGCGGATGCCATGCAGATACAGCAGGTGTTGCGCAACCTCGTCAGCAACGGCGTCGAGGCGATGGCGGGAGGCGGGACGCTGGAAATTGCCGCGGTCGAGAACAGGCAGGACGGGAATATCCGCATCAGCGTGCGCGACAGCGGGGCCGGCATCGCGCCCGAACAGATGGGTAAACTGTTCCAGCCGCTGTACACCACCAAGGTGCGCGGCATCGGGCTGGGACTGGTGGTGGTGAAGAACCTGACCGAGGCCAACGGGGGGCGGGTGGAGGTGGAGAGCGAGCCGGGCAAGGGCAGCGCGTTCAGCATCACGCTGCCGAGCGGCGGGTATGGCGGGGAGTAACAGGAGTATGCGGGATACCCATTGAATAACAAAAACGGAGCGGGCAATGAAGATTCTGGTGGTGGACGACGACCGTCGTATCGTGAAGACGACCTGCGACATCCTGAAGATCAAGGGCCATGAGGCTATCGCGGCCTATTCGGGAGAGGAGGGCGTGGAGAAGGTCGGGATGGATGCGCCGGATTGCGTGCTGATGGACATCAAGATGTCCGGCATCAGCGGCGTCGAGGCGCTGAAACGGATGAAGGCGCTCGTGCCCGGCCTGCCGGTCGTGCTGGTCAGCGCCTACGCGACTGACGATCTGCTGGAGGAGGCGGAACGCGCCGGCGCATATGCGATCCTGAGCAAGCCGCTCAATTTCCCGATGATCCTCGCCTTTCTTTCCCTGCTGCGCAAGGAGGAGAGCATCCTGGTGGTGGACAACGATCCCGATTATTGCAGGACGCTGAAGGACATTCTGGCGTTGCGCGGCTATCGGGTCGAGACGGAGAGCGATCCGCAGAAGGTGATGGGGCATCTGGAACGCAACTATGAGCTTGCGGTTGTCCTGCTCGACCTCAAGCTGGGAACGGAAAACGGCGTGGACGTGCTGAAGGAGGTGCGGGCCAGGTATCCCACCAAACCGGTGGTGGTGATGACCGGCCGGGGGCGGGAAATGAGCGAGTCGATCGAGGCTGCGTGCAGGATAGGCGCCTATCCCTGTTTGTACAAACCGTTCGAGATGGATGAGTTGTTCCGGCTGATCGACGAGATCCGGATCAGGAAATTGCAGAATGTGCTGGCTGCGGCATGAAACGTTCCGGACTACAAAGGCGAAGCCATGAGCGCTAAACCCCGAATTCTGGTGGTGGACGACGATCCGAATCTCAGGAAGACGCTGGCCGATATCCTGAGGATCAAGGGTTATGAGACGATGATTGCCGCTACCGGCGCCGAGGCGATCGCCGCCTTGACGCAGGCATCGATCAGCCTGGCGTTGATCGACCTTATGCTGCCGGACATGAACGGCATGGAAGTCATGGAGCGCATCAAGGCCGACTCGCCGTTGACGGAAACGATCATCCTGACCGGGCACGCCTCGATGGACACCGCGATCGAAGCCACCCGCAAGGGCGCGTTCTCCTACATCCTCAAGCCTTACCAGATGGACGACCTGCTGCTGAATATCCGGCATGGCGTCGAGCGCTATCAGGACAAGGAGGAAATCCTGCGCCTGGCGTCTCATCCGCGCCTGAATCCGGAGCCGGTGATCGAACTCAGCCCGGAAGGAGGCGTCACCTACCTGAACCCCGCCGCCGAAAAACGGTTTCCCGATCTGGCTGCGTTGGGGCTGGAGCATCCCTTGCTCAAGGGGCTGGGGACGCAGCTTGCGGCTGCCGCGAGCGGCGAACAGCGGGAAATCGTGAGCGAGACCGCGCTCGGTGACGTCACTTACGAACAACATGTTTATTACGTCAGGGAAATCAACCTCGTCCGCATTCATGTGCTGGACATCAGCGAGCGTAAACGCGCCGAGCAGGAGGTGCGGAACTACATCGACGAGTTGACCCGCGCCAATGGCGAATTGAAGAAGCTCAACGCCAGGCTGGCGCAGGTGCAAACACAGTTGATGCAATCCGAGAAGATGGCTTCCATCGGCATGCTGGCGGCAGGCGTGGCGCATGAGATCAACAATCCCATCGGCTATATCCGCTCCAACCTGGGCGCGCTCGACAATTACATCGGAAAATTTATCGATGTGCTGGATGCCTATGAGAAGGTGGAGCGTTCCATGCCGGACCGGAGTGAACTGTTTGCCGGGACGGAGGAGCTGAAAGGCAGAGTGGAACTCGCTTACATCAGGCAGGACGTGATGGCGCTCCTGCACGAGTCCCATGAAGGCGTCGATCGGGTGACCAAGATCGTGCAGGACCTCAAGGATTTTTCGCGCATCGAGACCGAAGAACAATGGATGCCGGAGAACATTCACCATGGAATCGACAGCACGCTCAACGTGATCTGGAACGAACTGAAATACAAGTGCGAGGTGGTCAAGGAATACGGCGAGCTGCCGGATATCGATTGCCTGCCCTCGCAGCTGAACCAGGTGTTCATGAACCTGCTGGTCAACGCCGCCCAGGCGATCGAAGCGCGCGGCACGATCACGATACGTACAGGACAGGAGGGCGAGCGGGTATGGGTAGCGGTCAGCGACACCGGCCAGGGCATCCCGCCGGAGAATATTCCGCACCTGTTCGATCCCTTCTTTACCACCAAACCGGTGGGGAAAGGCACCGGACTCGGGCTCTCGGTGTCGTACAATATCGTCGAGAAACATCACGGCAGGATCGAGGTGCAAAGCGAAGTCGGCAAGGGCACGACGTTCCGGGTCTGGCTGCCGATAAGACAAATCAAGGAGAGCGCATGATGCAAGATGCCAGTTCGCCCGCCGGTGCTTCGGCGACTCTGCTGTTCATCGACGACGAGAGCAACATACTGGCCGCGCTGAAGCGGCTGTTCCGCCCGCTCGGCTACAACATCCTGACCGCGGAAAGCGGTGCCGAGGCGCTTGCGCTGCTGGAGAAGGAAAGCGTCGATCTGGTGATCTCGGACATGCGCATGCCGCAGATGAACGGCGCCGAGGTGCTGGAACAGGTGCGCAATCGCTGGCCGAACGTGGTGCGTATTCTGCTGACCGGCTACGCGGACCTGACCTCGACGGTCGCCGCGATCAACCGCGGCGAGATCTATCGCTACATCTCCAAGCCGTGGGACGACAACGACATCGTGCTGATCGTGCGCGATGCGCTGGAGCGCAGGCATCTGATCGCCGAGAAGGCGCGGCTGGAGGCGTTGACGCTGCGGCAGAACGAGGAATTGAAACAGCTGAACGCCGGCCTGGAGGACAAGGTGCGCCAGCGCACCGAAGAACTGCGCGCCGCGATGGCTTCGCTGGCGCAGGCGCACGAACACCTGAAGAAGGATTACTTCGCCACGATTCAGGTGTTCGCCAACCTGATGGAACTGCGCAAGGGGGCGATGGCCGGACACTCGCGCCGGGTGGCGCAAGTGTGCCGCAGTATCGCCCGGCAGATGGGGCTGTCCGAAAACGAAATCCAGACAATCGAGGCGGCCGCATTGCTGCACAACATCGGCAAGATAGGCTTGCCGGACCGCTTGCTGGATCATCCCTATTTCGACTTGCCGTATGCCGAGCGCACCGAATTCGACAAACATCCGCTACGCGCGGCCGCGGCCTTGATGGCGCTCGCCCCGCTGGTGCAGGCCGCCGAACTGATCCGGCATCATCGCGAACACTACGACGGGATGGGCAACCGCTCCGGCCTGCGCGGCGAGGCCATTCCGCTGGGCGCGCGCATCCTGTCGGTCGCCAGCGATTACGATGCACTGCAGGAGGGCCTGCTCGGCCACGAACGGATGATGCCGGAACAGGCGTTGGACACGATAGACAAGGGCGGCGGCATGCGCTACGACCCGGCAGTCGTCGGTGCGTTCCGCCGGGTCGTCGGCAGTTCCGGGCACTATGGGCATATCGAGGCCGAATTCCAGGTGACCAGTAATCAATTGCATGAGGGCATGTTGCTGACGCAGGATGTGATCACCGGGGACGGCATGCTGCTGCTGCTGAAGGACACCGTGCTGAACGCGGCGCATATCCGCGAGATCAGGGAATTCGAGCAGTCTGCAGGCGAGCCGCTGGCGATTTTCACCCATTCGATCTAGCCGGGCGCCGTGGACAGCTACCGCATCCTGCTGCTCGACGACGACGACTTTATTCTCGCCGCCCTCCGGCGCGAGCTGATGAATCAGCCCTATATCGGGCACGAGGGGCTGGAGATCGAGGCCTTCGACTCGCCCGCGGCCGCGCTGGCGCGCGCGCGGGAGCAGGAAGGCTATTTCGACGTGGTGATCGCCGACAACCGCATGCCGGAAATGAGCGGCGTCGATTTCCTCAAGGCGTTCCGCAAGATTCAGCCGGATGCGGTGCGCATTATCCTGAGCGGCCATGCCGATATGCAGGAGATGATGCGGGCGATCAACGAGGCGCATATCGATTTCTTCATCGCCAAGCCCTGGCATGAGTACGAACTGAAGAGCGCGCTGTGGCAGGCGTTGCGGGATTACGATCTGCGCTACGAGAACCGGCGGCTGGCCAAGCTGTATCTGGAGCGTTTCGGCTTGCGCCATCAGCTGAAGCGCAAGAACATTTACCAGCTGATGGTCGTCGACGACGAGCCCAACGTGCTCAACGCGCTGCGGCGCGAACTGGACGAATCCTACAGCCAGGGGGCGTTCGGGCTGTACCAGCTGGAGGTGCATGTGTTCGAGCGTGCCGATGCGGCCTTCCAGGCGGCGCGCGCGCGGCAGTTCGACGTGATCATCAGCGATTACGCGATGCCCGGGATGAACGGCATAGAGTTCCTGCGCCAGTTCAAGGAGGCGCAGCCAGATGCGGTGCGCATCCTGCTCAGCGGCGTGGCCGACGTGAACGTGCTGGTCGCGGCGGTGAACCAGGCCGGCGTCGGCTGCTTTATCGGCAAGCCATGGCGCGATTACGAATTGCGTTCCGCGATCGACCGGGCGCTGACGCATCGCGAACTGGAGCTGGACAACCGCATTCTCGCTGACCTGCTGCGGCTGAGAAGCAAACATTGACGGGGAGGGCGACCATGCACCGGATACTGATAGTCGACGACGAGCTGAATGTGCTCAATGCGTTGCGACGCGAACTGCAGGGCGAATACCTGATCGAGACCTTCGACAGTCCGCAAGCGGCGCTGGAGCATTGCCGGCACGCCCAGTTCGATCTGGTAATCGCGGATTACCAGATGCCGGTAATGGACGGCACCGAATTTCTCAAGCGGTTCGGCAAGCTGCAGCCGGATGCCGCGCGGCTGGTGCTGAGCGGCCAGGCCGATTTCGACGCGGTGGCCGGCAGCATCAACGAGGCGCATATCTTCCGTTTCATCGGCAAGCCATGGGATAGCGCCGAACTCGCCGCGACGCTGGCGCAGGCGCTGGCGCACCGGGCCACGCTGCTGGAGAACCAGCGCCTCGCCGAACTCTGCCGCAGGGGGCGCCATTGGCAGCGCGCGCAGGCCCCGGACAAGCTCTATCAGGTGCTGGTGGTCGACGATGAGCCCAACGTGCTCAGCGCGGTGACACGCGACCTGACCGTGCGCGAGCGCTTCGACGATCTGCACGCCGCGCTGCTGCATGCGGCCGATCCGGAATCTCCGGTGGTGCACCATGATTTTCGCTTCAACGTGCATACCGCCACCTCACCGGTGCAGGCGCTGGAGCGCGCCAAGCAGGTGAACTACGACGTGGTGATCTCGGATTACCTGATGCCGGGAATGGACGGCCTGCAATTTCTGGAGGCCATCCGGCAGATACAGCCGGATGCGACCCGCATCCTGTTCTCCGGTCATGCCGACAGGGACGTGCTGGTCAAGGCGATCAACGACTCGGAAATCTACGGCTACATCGGCAAGCCCTGGCGTGAACACGAACTGAAGAACACCGTCTCGCAGGCTGTGGCTTACCGCAATCTGCTGCGGGAAAATCGATATCTTGCAGAGTTGATGGCGGGTTGAGCGTCGCAGGGTCATTGCAAATGAAAACGCCCCCGATCCGGGGGCGTTTCACATGGTGGAGCGGTGTTCTGGCGGAAGCGGTGAGATTCGAACTCACGAAGGATTTTCATCCTCGCTAGTTTTCAAGACTAGTGCCTTCAACCACTCGGCCACGCTTCCAGATTGTTTTTGTTTCGTACCCCGGCTGTAGTTGCCACTGCCGAGAGGCGCGCATTTTGAAGCAAGCCGCGCGGGGTGTCCAGTAGGGGCACGGCGTAACAAAGTCAGGCAATCCACTATCCAGCAAGCTGGATGTGGAATTGACACTGCCGTGCCCTTGCGATGGCGCGCCGTGCCCCTACGAGGGCCTCACGCAGTCTGCCCAGTTGTTCGGTGTCTCGTACAGACGCACCCGCTCCAGCTTCAGGTTGTTGCCGTACATGTCGTGGTAGGCGGCGTTGAGGATGGCGAAAGCGGCCTGCGCGAGATGTTCCGCGGTCGGCACCACGTCGAGCACCACGGTCTTGTGGCCCGGCATGCTGGCGAGGAAGTCGCACACCGCGCTGTCGCCGCGATACACCAGAAAGGCGTGATCCCATGCATCCACCACCTTCTCCTTGGCGATGCGCTTCACATCGGAGAAGTCCATCACCATGCCCTGCTCGGATTGCCCCTCGGTCGTGATGATGTCGCCGGACAGCGTGATCTCGATCGCATAGCGATGGCCGTGCAGGTGTTTGCACTGGCTGTTGTGGTTGGGGATGCGATGTCCGGCATCGAATTCCAGGCGGCGGGTGATGAGCATGATGGTGGCGGTCGGTTAACTGGCGCGGATTATACCCTGTCGGACTTTGAAGGTCGCGGCGCGTTTCAGGAATGCCTGCCGTGCCTGTTCGTCCTGTTCTCCGCCATAGCGCAACGCGCTGTAGCGTGCCGCGAGATCGTTGATGTCGTCGGCCAAGTCGGGGCGTGCGGCGGCGACGCGTTCGGCGTAGTCCTGGGCGCCTTCGTGCGCGGCGCGCGGCAGTCCGGATTTGGCGAGCTTACGGCACAGTTTCAGCCAGGCGTCCTGGATCTTGTCGTGGCTGCGTTTGATCAGGTGGCGCAGCATGTACAGCGCGAATGCGGCGATCACCAGCCCGAGGGCGAAGGTCATGTTCAGCGCGAGCTTCTGCCAGGTGACGTCTTCCATGCCGAGGCGAGAGAGGAAGGCGAGCTGGAGTTCGCTGTTGTAGCCCAGCACCCATTGGTTCCAGCGGTTGGCCACCGCGTCCCAGTTCAGGCGCAGGTCGCGCAGCCATTGCGGTGCACTGCGCGCCATGAACGGCAGCGCGGCGGTGTTCGGCACGGCGGCGGCCAGGTTGCGCTCGATGCGTGCCGGGGCGATTGCCGCGGTCGGATCGATGCGCACCCAGCCCTGTCCGTACAGCCACACCTCCGCCCAGGCGTGGGCGTCGGACTGGCGCACGATGTAGTAGCCGCCGACGTCGTTGTATTCCCCGCCCTGATAGCCGGTGACCACGCGCGCCGGGATGTGGGCGGCACGCATCAGGAACACGAAGCTCGATGCATAGTGTTCGCAGAACCCCTCGCGGGTGCCGAACAGGAATTCGTCGATGTTGTTCATGCCGGTCAGCAGCGGCGGTTCCAGCGTGTAACGGAAGTTTTCGCGGCTGAAGTATTCGAGTGCGGCGCGCACTACAGTTTCATCAGTTCCCGTAAGGGGACGATTGCCCCCTCTCCCGCTTGCGGGATAACCAGCGACTTGCCCGCTTGCGGGCTTAGTCGATTGGCTAGTTGTTTCTCCAGAGGGTTGGGGAGAGGGCGCGGCTTCTGCTTCTGCGCGCCATTGTCCGGCGAGCTGTTGTGCGCGGGGATTAAGCCCGCGCGGCAGTTGCAGTGCGCGCTGGAGCTGACGTTCGGATTCGCGCAGGTTGGCGTGATAGACGAGATGCGAACGCGCTTCGTAGCGCAGTCTCGCCTTCAGCGGCTCCCTGCGTAATATCTGGAAATCGTGGGTGAGACTGGCCGGTACGGAGATGCGATCCGGCAGGTCGAGCGCGAACAACCAGGTCTTGTTGTGTGGTTCCAGCGTCACGCTGTAGGCTATGGGCTGGGCGAGGTCGCTGAATTCCGGCGCGATGGATCGCGCAGTCCGGCCCGGAGTCCAGGTGCGCCCGTCGAAATCCCACAGCACCGGACCGCGCCAGTACATCTGTTCCTGGCGCGGCGGTGGGCCGTTATAGACGACGCGGAACGCGACCTCCTCCGACAGCGACAGCCGGCTCAGGCTGCCGGGCGACATCCTGTCGTCCAGCCCGCTGCTGGCAAAGGCGTCCTGCGGCAGTCCCCATAGCGGTCCCTGCACGCGGGGGAACAGCACGAACAGCACCAGCGTCAGCGGGATAGCCTGCAGCAGCAGCGTTCCGGCGATCTTCAGCCGCGGCCGGAGTGCGATGTTCTGCCCATTCAGGTGCACCCAGGTGGTGACGATGACCAGCAACGTCGCGAGCATATACAGTGCGGTGGGGATGCTCTGCGAGTAGAAAAAATTGGTGATGATGATGAAGCAGGCGAGATAGAGCAGCACCGTCGCGTCGCGCGGGCTGCGCAGTTCCATGAACTTCAGTGCGGTCAGCAGGATCAGCAGCGTGACGCCGGCCTCGCGTCCGAACAGCGTATGGAATTCGATCAGGATGGCGCCCGTACCGGCGAAGGTGAGCGCCGTCAGCAGCCAGCGTTTCGGCAATGCGCCGCCGATGCGGGTGAGATAGGCGCGCCAGAGCAGCAGTGCGGCACATAGCGCGGAGACCCATGGCGGCAGATGGTCGGCATGCGGGGCGACGACCATCAGGAGGGACAGCAGCAGGGCGTAGAGGAGGGCCTTGCTCATTGGGTTTCACCCAATCCGAACAGTGCGAGGCGGCGCAGGCACTCGTCGCGCTGTAGCGGGCCGTCGCCGGGCGGCAATTCGCCGTTCGGCAGCTTCAATCCGTAGCGCAGCCTTTGCGCCTCTGCGTCCAGCACCCAACGCGTCATATGCGCCAGCTTGCCTTCGGTGTCCGGCTCGGGGGCGGCGTCGAAATCCAGCCACAGTTCTTCGCCGATCTGCATCGAGAACTGCTTGACCTGCAGGCCGCGCTCGCGCGCGTAGGCTTTCCACGCGATGCGCGGCAGCGCGTCGCCCGCGGTATAGACGCGCAGCCCGGCGAAGTCGTCGTCGCCGGCGACACTGCGCCTGCCCGTACCGTCCGGCGCATCGCCCGGCGGCAAGGCCGCTTCTGCAACGGGCTTGGGGTAGACCAGACAGCGCATGTCGAAATGCAGGTAGGACCACGCATGGAACAGCCCGAGCGGGAATTCGGTGTACAGCGTCAACTGGCCCGGTTGCAGCCAGCCGCGTCTGGTTGCGGGCAGCGGGAAGACGACCTCGCTGTCCTGTTGTGCGGGCACATCGAAAGTGACCGTGATGCCGTTCTCATGGCGCAGCACTAGTTGATAGCGGGCCAGCGTGCCGGGATTGCGGAAATGCAGCACGAAGCGCGCGGTCTCGCCGCAGAACACCGCATCGGCGCGCCCGGCGCGGACCTCCAGATGCGCCAGGTTGCGGAACGCGTGCAGCATCGACATCACCGCCATCATCGCCAGCAGAAAGGTCAGCACATAGCCGAGACTGAGGTTGTAGTTGATGTCGCCCAGCAGCATCAGCACCAGCAGGACGGCCATTGCCAGACCTTGCCGGGTCGGCAGGATGAAGATGCGGCGCTGGGTTAGTGTGATGGTTCCGTGCTCGATCTTCGGACGGAATAGCCAGGTGTTGAAGCGTAGGCGGAGTGCGGTTAGCACGGGCGGTATGGGATTATTTGCCGAACAGGGCGGAGATCAGCGCGTCTCGTATCATCCCACGATGTGCCGCTACGTCGGCGAGTATCGCGGCCAGCGTGCCTATCCGCAACGGGTCGTGCAGCGGTACGGTGAGATGATGTTCTCCGTCGGTGAGCGGGGCGGTCAGGCGAACGTGGCTACCGGTTTGCCGCGTCGGTCGATAGTCAAGCCGTTCCAGCGCCTTGATGAGTTGGGCGCCGGTCAGGTCGCGCGGCAGCTTCATACCGCGAGGACTTCTTCGCGGGTGAAATGCAGCCGGATGATCTTGGGGGCATTGCCTTCTTCGAAGTGGCAATGCACCGCGTCGCGTACTTGCCGATGCAGGCTTTCCACGTCGTCCGCTTCGGTGAAGATCGACTCGCCCAGCGCGCGGGCGATCAAGCCGCCTTCCGGCGCTTCTTCAACAACGAACATAATTTCATTCATGGTCGTCCTTTCGCATGGTGTGGTGGACATTCTAGCATCGCCGGGAATTACGGGATGGCGACCGCCGTTATCAGTTCTTGCACCAGCGCCTCGCTGTCCTGCTTCGCGCGTTCGCCTAGCGGCTGCAGGCGGTGGCTGGCTACGCCGGGCAATACCGCCTGCACGTCTTCCGGCAGCACCGCGTCGCGCCCGTCGAGCAGCGCCCAGGCGCGCGCGGCGGCGAGCAGCGCGAGTCCGGCGCGGGGCGAAAGGCCATGGGCGTAGCGCGTCGCTTCGCGCGTGTGGCGCAGGATGGCCTGCACATAGTCGAGCAGCGCGGGCGAGACGAATACTTGCTGGACGCGTTGCTGCAGCGCCAGCAGTTCGGCGAGTTCGAGCTGCGGCGAGAGCCCGGCGACGATCTCGCGCCGGTCCAGGCCGGAGAGCAGGCCGCGTTCCGCCTGCGGGTCGGGATAGCCCATGCGGATGCGCATCAGGAAGCGGTCGAGCTGCGATTCCGGCAGCGGGAAGGTGCCGATCTGGTAGGTCGGGTTCTGCGTCGCGATCACGAAGAACGGCACCGGCAGCGGACGCGTCGTGCCTTCTATGGTCACCTGGCGCTCCTCCATTGCCTCCAGCAGCGCGCTCTGCGCCTTCGGGGTCGCGCGGTTCACCTCGTCGGCCAGCACCATCTGCGCGAAGATAGGCCCCGGATGGAACTCGAACTTGCCGCTGTCCCTCTGGTAGATCGACACGCCGAGAATGTCGGCGGGCAGCAGGTCGCTGGTGAACTGGATGCGCTGGAACTGCAAGCCCAGCGTGCGCGCCAGCACCTGCGCCAGCGTGGTCTTGCCCACGCCCGGCAGGTCTTCGATCAGCAGATGGCCGCGCGCCAAGAGGCAGGCCAGCGCCATGCGGATCTGGCGCGGCTTGCCGACGATGACCTGTTCGGCCTGGGTGATGACGTTGGACAGGGCTGGGCTCATGTTGATTTCCATTCGTGAATATCGAGTGCTGAGGGGCGAGTGCTGAGTACTGAGTACTGGGTTCCCCCACTCAGCACTCGATACTCAGTACTCAGCACTTCTTTCATAGCAGGATCGCCGCGACCACATTGCGGTCTTCCGCGACCAGGATGTTGTAGGTGCGGCAGGCGGCCGGGGTGTCCATGAATTCGACGGCGATGCCCGCGTCGGTCAGCGTCCGATAGAGCTTCGGGTGGGCGAAGCGTTGTTTTGTCCCGGTGCCGAACAGCAGCACCTCGGGCTTCAGTTCGAGGAAGTATTCGAAATCGGCTTCAGTCAGACCGTCGAAGCCGGCGGGGTTCCAGTCGCTGCGCACTTCCTCGGCGCGGACCACGATGCTGTGGCCGTAACGCTCACCGTTGACAGCTACATGGTCGGCGCCATGTGCGGTGAACATCCGGGTGTCGCCGAGGCGGGTTAGTTGCAACTTCAAGGCCGTTCTCCATTCGATTTGCCGCGGGAGGGGCTGGGCGGGTAAAATCCCGCCCCTTGCGGCAGTTGCGTCCATGCGCCGGATTCTACCATTGAGCAGCCGCGCTTCGCCCCGAACCAATTTGAGCCCCGAACGAATCGAGTGAAATAACGTGAAACCCATCCTGAAATCGACCAAGCTTTCCAACGTGTGCTACGACATCCGCGGCCCGGTGATGGAGCGTTCCAAGCAGATGGAGGAAGAGGGCCAGCGCATCATCAAGCTGAACATCGGTAATCTCGCGCCGTTCGGCTTCGAGGCGCCGGAAGAGATCCAGCAGGACGTGATCCTGAACCTGCCGAATTCGTCCGGCTATTCCGATTCCAAGGGCATGTTCGCGGCGCGCAAGGCGATCATGCATTACTGCCAAGGCAAGAGCATCAAGGGCGTAGGGCTGGACGACATCTACATCGGCAACGGCGCGTCCGAGCTGATCGTGATGGCGATGCAGGGCCTGCTGAACACCGGCGACGAAGTGCTGGTGCCCGCACCGGATTATCCGCTGTGGACCGCCGCGGTGACGCTGGCCGGCGGCACGCCGCGCCACTACATCTGCGACGAAGCCAACGAGTGGATGCCGGATCTGACCGACATGCGCAGCAAGATCACGCCGAACACCCGCGCGATCGTCGTCATCAACCCGAATAATCCGACCGGCGCGCTGTATTCGGACGCGATGTTGAAGGAGATCATCGAGATCGCGCGCGAGCACCAACTGGTGATTTTTGCCGACGAAATCTACGACAAGATGCTGTACGACGGTGCGACGCACACTTCCATCGCCTCGCTCGCCGACGACGTGCTGTTCGTCACGCTGAACGGTTTGTCGAAGAATTACCGTGCCTGCGGCTACCGCGCCGGCTGGATGGTGCTCTCCGGCGAGAAGAAGCACGCGCAGGACTACATCAACGGCCTGACGATACTGGCCTCGATGCGCCTGTGTTCCAACGTGCCGGGACAGTTCGCAATCCAGACCGCGCTGGGCGGCTACCAGAGCATCCACGACCTGGTCGCGCCGACCGGCCGTCTGTGCAAACAGCGCGACCTCGCCTACGAACTGATCACCGCGATCCCCGGCGTGACCTGCGTCAAACCCAAGGCCGGCCTGTACCTGTTTCCGCGCTTCGATCCGAAGATTTATCCGATCGAGAACGACCAGCAGTTCATCCTCGAACTGCTGGAAGAGGAGAAGGTGCTGGTGGTGCAGGGCAGCGGTTTCAACTGGATACATCCTGACCATATCCGCATCGTGTTCCTGCCTATCGCCGACGACCTGATCGATGCGATGGGGCGCATCGCACGCTTCCTGGAAAATTATCGCAAGCAACATGGGACATGAGTAGGGTGGGCACGTTTTTGTGCCCACGCGGATGAACGGTGGGCACAAAAACGTGCCCACCCTACGATAAATAACTTTCGAATAAATAACTGACTTTATGAAACCAATCAACGTAGGACTTCTCGGCATCGGCACTGTCGGCGGCGGCACATTCACCGTGCTGCAGCGTAACGCGGAAGAAATCACCCGCCGCGCCGGTCGTCCGATCCGCATCGTCGTGGTAGCCGACAAGAATATCGAGCTGGCGAAGCAAGTCACCGGCGGTGCATGCCGCGTCACCGACGACGCGTTCTCCGTGGTGGCCGATCCGGAAGTGGATATCGTCATCGAACTGATCGGCGGCTATGGCGTCGCGAAAGAACTGGTGCTGAAGGCCATCGCCAACGGCAAGCATGTGGTCACCGCCAACAAGGCGCTGCTGGCGACGCACGGCAACGAGATATTCAAGGCCGCGCAGGACAAGAATGTGATGGTCGCGTTCGAAGCAGCGGTGGCAGGCGGCATCCCCATCATCAAGGCGGTGCGCGAAGGTCTGACCGCGAACCGCATCGAGTGGATCGCCGGCATCATCAACGGCACCACCAACTTCATCCTGTCCGAGATGCGCGACAAGGGCCTGAGCTTCGACACCGTGCTGAAAGAGGCACAGCGTCTGGGCTACGCCGAAGCCGACCCGACCTTCGACATCGAAGGCGTGGACGCGGCGCACAAGATCACCATCTTGTCCGCGCTCGCGTTCGGCATCCCGATGCAGTTCGACAAGGCCTACATTGAAGGCATCTCCAAACTGGATGCGATCGACATCAAGTACGCCGAACAACTCGGTTATCGCATCAAGCTGCTGGGCATCACCAAGCGCACGGATGAAGGCGTCGAGCTGCGCGTGCACCCGACGCTGATCCCGAGCAAGCGCCTGATCGCCAACGTCGAAGGCGCGATGAACGCCGTGCTGGTGCAGGGCGATGCCGTCGGCGCGACGCTGTATTACGGCAAGGGCGCGGGTGCGGAACCCACCGCGAGCGCAGTGATCGCTGACCTGGTCGACGTGACGCGCATGCACACCGCCGACCCGGAGAACCGCGTGCCGCATCTGGCGTTCCAGCCGGATGCGATGGCCGACCTGAAGATATTGCCGATGGACGAGGTGACGACCAGCTACTACCTGCGCCTGCGCGTGCAGGACAAACCGGGCGTGCTGGCCGATATCACCCGCATCCTCGCCGACGAACAGATATCCATCGAGGCGGTGATTCAGAAGGAACCGGGCGAAGGCGAAGACCAGACCGATCTGATCATGCTGACCCACCAGACCCGCGAGAAACGCATCAACGCGGCGATTGTTAAGATCGAGGCGCTGGGCGTGGTGGCGGGCAAGGTGACCAAACTGCGCATGGAAGAGCTGGGAAAATAAACAGGTAGGGCGGATGAGCGTAGCGTTAACCAATGACTTGGCCGTCGTTTTTTGACGGCCTAGTCAGATGGCTATGCAAAGCTATCCGCCGAATGAGTTTTCTGCGGCGGAAGGCGCTACGCTTTTCCGCCCTACGGATGAGGTAGCGATCAAATGAAATACATCTCCACCCGCGGCAACGCGCCCGCCAAGACTTTTACCGAGATCCTGTTGGGCGGCCTCGCGCCGGACGGCGGCCTGTACCTGCCGGCAGAATATCCGCAGGTGACGCGTGCCGAACTGGATGCGTGGCGCAAGCTGTCTTATGCCGATCTCGCATACGCGGTGTTGTCCAAGTTCGCCACCGACATCCCGGCGGACGATCTCAAGGCGATCATCGCCAAGACTTACACCGCCGAGGTTTACAGCAACGGTCGCGCCGATTCGGATGCGAGCCAGATCACGCCGTTGCGCACGATTGCACCCGGCGTACATATCCTCGAACTGTCCAACGGTCCGACGCTGGCGTTCAAGGACATGGCGATGCAGTTGCTGGGCAATCTGTTCGAGTACGCGCTGGCGAAGGATCATGCGGAGCTGAACATTCTCGGCGCGACTTCCGGCGATACCGGTTCCGCCGCCGAATACGCGATGCGCGGCAAGCGCGGTATCCGCGTGTTCATGTTGTCGCCGAACGGCAAGATGTCTTCGTTCCAGCGCGCGCAGATGTATTCGCTGCAGGACCCGAATATCTTCAATATCGCGATCGAGGGCATGTTCGACGATGCGCAGGATATGGTGAAGGCGGTGTCCAACGACCACGCGTTCAAGGCGGCTCACAAGATCGGCACGGTGAATTCGATCAACTGGGGGCGGGTGTCGGCGCAGATCGTGTATTACTTCAAGGGCTACTTCGCCGCGACTTCATCCAACGACGAGCAAGTCGCGTTCTCGGTGCCCTCCGGCAACTTCGGCAATATTTGCGCCGGGCATATCGCGCGCATGATGGGCCTGCCCATCGGGCAGTTGATTTTGGCGACGAACGAAAACGATGTGCTGGACGAATTTTTCCGCACCGGTGTCTACCGCCCGCGCGACACCGGTCACACCTACGAGACCAGCAGCCCGTCGATGGACATCAGCAAGGCGTCCAATTTCGAGCGCTTCGTGTTCGACCTGGTCGGGCGCGACGCTGCTGCGGTGCGCGAGTTCTGGAGCAAGGTGGATGCGGGCGGTTCGTTCGATATCAAGGGTACGGAGTACTGGAACGATCTGCCGAAGTTCGACTTTGCCTCCGGCAAGAGCACGCATGAAGATCGGTTGAAGACTATCCGCGAACTGTGGGAAGAGTACGGCGTGATGGTTGATACCCACACCGCCGACGGCCTGAAGGTCGGTCTGGAGCAGCGCCGTCCCAGCCTGCCGCTGATCTGTCTGGAAACCGCGTTGCCGGCCAAGTTCGCCGAGACGATACAGGAAGCGCTGGGCCTCGAACCGGAGCGTCCGGCGGCACTCGCAGGCATCGAGAACTTGCCGCAGCGCTGCGAAGTGATGGATGCGGATGTGGCGAAGCTGAAGGCGTTTATCGCGGCGAACGTGCCGGACTGATCCGTGCCAGGAACTACAGTCAGACTCTAAAACAATACGGTCAGCGAGTAGTTCTTGAGGTGTTCAGCCAGAAATGCCGGGTCGTGTTCCGTGGAAAATTTCAGGAAGCTGACGCCGGTTCTGTAGCGTTGCTCCCTGGAATCGAACAGCGTATAGGCGATCTTGCCTAATACGCTAATGACGCAGGGAATTCTTGCCGGCGGTGGCGGCGATATGTAGATCTGCAGCTTGATGAACTCTGCCGCGTGGAAGTTCTGCTCATGCAGGATCGCGGCGCCGCTGACGGAGATGTCCTTGATGTGACCGTGGTGCAGTTGTTGTGAATTGATGGAAGCGGTGCAGCGCCATTTCACTATATAGCGCTGCACCGTGCGGTGATCTTTGCCGCCCTTGGGCGCTACGGTTTGAACTGGTTTGGATTTGTTCAGCAGGGCAGGCAGGTCGGCGACATCGCAGAGCGGTATCTCGCTGTCGTCGGCTATGCTGAAAAACTCGTTACCAGGGCTCATTTGTTGACGATCTCCGATGTTGAAGGGAATCCGATGTTCGGGTTCGAAATGCGGTTCATATTGAGCAAATTTACGCTACACAAATGTCGAATTTATTACTGCTTTCGGTCTGCTTTGCGGTGGGCATTATACTCCGCCGCTTCGGGCGCATGCCAGACAATGCGCCCGCCGCGCTCAACAGCTTCGTCATCCATGTCTCGCTGCCGGCGCTGACGCTGCTGTATATCCACGACCTGAAACTGTCCGGCGAAGTGATGCTGGTCGCGGCTATGGCCTGGGTAGTGTTCGGGCTGTCGGCCGGATTCTTCTGGCTCATCGGGCGTTGGCTGGCATTGCCGCGCGCGACGACAGGCGCGCTGATCGTGGTCGGGGGCTTGGGCAACACCTCGTTCTTCGGCCTGCCTATGGTCGAGGCCTATTACGGCCAGAGCGGGCTGGCCACCGCCATCGTCGCCGACCAGCTCGGCTCGTTCTTTGCGCTGTCCGTGCTGGGCATCACCGTTGCGGGTATTTACTCGTCCGGGCGGCCGACAGCGGCGGAGATAGCCCTGCGCATCGTGCGTTTTCCGCCGTTCATCGCATTGTTGCTCGCGCTACTGCTGATCCCGGTCGGCTATGCGGATTGGTTCGCCACTTTGCTGAAACGCCTGGGCGACACGCTCGCGCCGTTGGCGCTGCTGTCGGTCGGGTTGCAGCTGCGGCTGGGGCATGTCGCCGAGCATGGTCGCAACCTCGCGCTGGGGCTGGGTTTCAAGCTGATCCTCGCGCCGCTGGCGATCTATCTGCTGTACGTGCAACTGTTCGGGGCGCAGGGGCCGGCGATACAGGTAACGCTGTTCGAGGCGGCGATGCCGCCGATGATCACCGCGGCCATCGTGGCGAACGAGCACGATCTCGATCCGGATCTGGCCAACCTGATGGTGGCGGTGGGTTTATTGATTTCGTTCGTCACGTTATATGGCTGGTGGCGGCTGTTTTCCGGCGTTTGATCGCAACGGGAGATCGTTGCGGGGCGGGATGATTTATCCTAAAAACCGAAGTTCCATCCGCAGATTACACAGATTAACGCAGATTTTCATGCACTTATGCTCGATGGGCAGCTCACCCAAAAGGCGCCCCCGATTAGCGAGATAGCTTGTTGTTTAATCTGCGGAAATCTGCGTAATCTGCGGACAACGGCTTTTTTAGGGTTCATAGTTTTTGAGAACCTTTTTTCGGCATAATCGCGTCCCGGTTATGGCGCTTCGCAAGGATAAACAGAAATGCAAATGAGTACATCGGGGCCGAACAAGGCTCGCATCATCAGGGCGGTTACGCTGATTGCCTTGCTGGCGTCGCTGGCCGCCTGTTCGGGCAAGGACGAGAAAGCCCAGCCTGCGCCGAAGCCGGCTGCGAAACCTGCGCTGACGGTGCGCGCGGTGCAAACCGCGCCGGCGCAGTGGACCAGTATGCTTTCCGCCAACGGCAGCGTGTTGCCATGGCAGGAGGCGGTGATAGGCGCGCAACTGCCGGGATTGCGCATCATGGAGGTCAAGGCCGGTATCGGCGACTGGGTGAAGCAGGGCGACGTGCTGATCACGCTGGGCAATCGCACGCGCGACGGCGGGGACTACATACAGGGCCGCGTTATCGCACCCGACGACGGCGTGATTTCGGCGGCGAACGCCAGCGTGGGTTCGACGGTGCAGTCCGGCGCCGAACTGTTCCGGTTGATCCGCAAGGGGCGTCTGGAATGGCGCGCCGAACTGACTGCGGATGAGCTGATGCAGATACGCAAAGGCATGTCTGCCGAAATCTCGGTGGGCGAGGGGCATGTCGTCAAGGGCCGGGTGCGCGCGATTTCGCCATCGGTCGACCCGCAGACCCGCTACGGCCAAGCGCTGATCGATCTGCCGAATAATGCCGGCCTGATTGCCGGCCTGTTCGCGCGCGGCGAGATCATGCTGGGACAGGCCAGCACCGTTGCGCAGACACTGCCGCAATCCGCGGTGGTGCAGCGCGACGGCGCGGCCTATGTCTACGTCATCGGCGCGGACGGCAAGGTGCAGGAACGCAAGGTGGTCATCGGCCAACGCTCCGGCGACCGCATAGCGATCACTTCCGGCCTCGAACCCGGCGTTGCCGTGGCTGAATCGGGCGGTGCGTTCCTGACCGACGGCGACCTTGTGCAGGTCGTCAAGGAATAATCGGCATGAACGTTTCTTCCTGGTCGATCCGCAATCCGATTCCGGCGATCCTTGCCTTCGTGATGCTCACGCTGATGGGCATCATGGGTTTCAAGGCGATGAAGATCCAGCAGTTCCCGGACATCGATCTGCCTATGGTGATCGTCACTGCGACGCTGCCCGGCGCTTCCCCCGCGCAGATGGAGACCGAGGTCGCGCGCAAGCTGGAGAACTCGCTGGCGAACACGCAGGGCTTGAAGCACCTGTACACCAAGATACAGGACGGCACGGCGATCATCACCGCCGAATTCCGGCTGGAGAAGGATAGCAGCGAGGCCGTCGAGGACGTGCGTGCGGCGGTGTCGCGCGTGCGTTCGGACCTGCCGCGCGACCTGCGCGATCCGATCGTCAGCAAGATGGAACTGAGCGGGATGCCCATCCTGACCTACACCATCGCCTCGCCGGACATGAGCGAAGAGGAGCTGTCCTGGTTCGTCGATAACTCGGTGACCAAGGCGCTGCTGGCGGTGCGCGGCGTCGGCGCGGTCGGCCGTGTCGGCGGCGTGACGCGTCAGGTCAGCGTCGAACTCGACCCGGCCCGGCTGCTGGCGCTGAATGCGACCGCGGCGGACGTTTCGCAACAGTTGCGCGACATCCAGCAGGAGGCTTCGGGCGGTCGCGCCGACATCGGTGGCAGCGAACAGTCGGTGCGCACCATCGCGACGGTCGCCACCGCTGAGCAGCTCGCGGCCATGCAGATCCACCTGCCGGACGGCCGCAGCATGCGCCTCGATCAGCTCGCCACGGTGCGCGACACCATCGCCGAACGGCGCAGCGCGGCGCTGCTCAACGGGCGCGAGGTCGTCGGCTTCGAGATCAGCCGCGCACGCGGCTACGGCGAGGTCGATGTCGCCCAAGGTGTGGCGAAAGTGCTGGAGCGCCTGAAGGCCGATCATCCGAAAATTGTCATCACCGAGGCGTTCAACTTCGTCGATCCGGTGATCGAAAATTACGAAGGCTCGATGATGCTGCTGTACGAAGGCGCGGCGCTCGCGGTGCTGGTGGTGCTGGCGTTCCTGCGCAACGTGCGTGCGACCGTGGTTGCCGCGACCGCGTTGCCGCTGGCGGTGATTCCCACCTTCGCGGTGATGTACTTCATGGGCTTCTCGATCAACGTGGTGACGCTGCTGTCGCTGTCGCTGGTGGTCGGCGTGCTGGTGGACGATGCCATCGTCGAGATCGAGAACATCATGCGCCATCTGGAGATGGGCAAGACGCCTTACCAGGCGGCGATGGAGGCCGCGGACG
>Ga0209211_10001240_pt1 | contig 49085 bp, 46 predicted proteins | sample RifGroA2_FD_183992 | JGI IMG/M metagenome (GOLD analysis project Ga0209211, IMG submission 183992) | Groundwater microbial communities from Rifle, Colorado, USA - Groundwater A2 (SPAdes) (version 2) | ecosystem: Environmental > Aquatic > Deep subsurface > Groundwater | place: Rifle, Colorado...
CGAATCCTTCCTCGGGGATCTGCTCCCGCAGCTCGCCGGCGGCGACCTGCCGGGTGCTCTCCACGAGACGCTCCAGGCCGGAGGTCAACTTCGTCGTGAACATCCGGGCGGCCACCACGGCCGCGGCGAGGATCAGGATCCCCATCAGCGAAACGCTCACCGCCAGTTTGCGGAGGATCTCGTCCGCCCCCTTGTAGTTGATCCCCAGCACCACCGTGCCCCACTCCTTCCCCGAGACGACGATGCTGCGGGTGAATTCGAGAACCCGGTTCCCTTTGTACGTGGTCTCCCGCTCCGCGACTTCCCCCCGGTTCTTCGCGGCGGCCGCCCCGCCGGCTGCGCCGGTCCGGACGAACTTCTTTCCTTCCTGCGCGTGGTCGGAATGGGCGGTCACGATCCCCTCTCCGTTGAGGACGGCGGCGAACGAGAGGACGGGCTCCTTCGCCACCAGATCGGCGACGTGGTTGCGCAGGGGGACGTAGTCGTACAGGATGAGGCGGTCGGCGGTCGTGGTTTCCATGGCGGCCAGGAGCATCCCGCCGTGGTTCTCCAGCATCTCTTCGAGGGCGACCTTGGTGCGCATGTAGGCGAACCCGGTGACGACGGCGAGGATCGTGAGCGCCAGGACCGTGAAGGTGGCCACCAGACGTGTGGAAAGACTGTTCCGGCGCATCGATTTCTCCTTGACTGTTTTCGGCTCTTTCAATACAAAAGGAGAATTCCCCGCCCGGTGATCGCCACCGCCCAGGGCTTCTCCCCCGTCATCCGCTCCCGCAACGCCTCGGGCACCGGCCGGATCTCGCGCGCCGACAGGGCCATCGACCCCAGGACCTCGCGGCAAACGACTCCGCGCCGGGATCCCAGCCGGCCGAGCTGAACGAGGTATCCCCCCGGAGAGCCGCGCTCCCCGGAAACTTCCTTCACATGCACGACATCGCGGCAGTCGTAGCCCCGGATCGACGCCCCGTCGTCGAGGACGAGGAGATCGAGGAACCCGGCCGTCATGGGTTCAGGCACGCCGACGGTGACAGCAGGCCGACGAACTGTCCCGAGAACGTCACCGTCCCCTCGAACAGGCGGGCCCGGGACGGGTCGACCGAATCGAGAACCGGGAGGACGGAGGAGGCCGGGAGTTCCTTTACGTCCCGCACCTCGTCGACCAGGAACCCCGCTTCCTTCCCGCCATGCTGCATGACGACGATGAGCTTCCCCTCCGTCGCCGCCTGAACCGCCTCCTTCCCGGACGAAAGGATCCACCGGAGATCGAGGACGCACAGCACTTCGCCCATGTGGTTCATGAGTCCGAGAACCTCGGGCGCCGCCCCGCTCACGCGGGCGATCCGTCCCGGCCGCAGCACCTTGCGGACATGCGCAAGGTCGACGGCGCACCATTCCGGTCCCAGGGAAAACACGAGCAGGGAGCGCGCGGGACCGCATTCTTCCTGCGCCTTCTCCTGCCCGGCCGCCTCCGCTTCGATCGAGGCCTCCCGGAGAAAGTCCTTCCGGACCTCGTCCAGCGGCGAAATCCCGCTCGGGGACACCATGCCGATCACCTCGCCGATCGTATTGACCGTACCGGTCGTAAGGTTTATCGGCGGTTTCTCCTTGAATCTTCAGTGCATGGGCGGGAAAAATACGGGGGCCAGGACCGGGCGGACGGGGCCCTCGACGGGAGCCGGCGGCTATTGCAGGAGTCTGAACAGGCAGCTGCAGATCACGTCGATGTCGCTTTCCGTGAGCTCCGGGTAGTTCCCGCAATAGAAGCCGCACCGGTCGACGAACGCCGTGCCGGGAAGGTCGTACCGCTCCGCGACGTACCGCCTGTAGAACGGCTGGTTCTGGATGTTCCCGGCGATGATCGGCCGCACCTCGATCCCCGCCCCCGAAAACTGGTTCAGATAGCGCTCCTTGAGACGCTCGTCCCGGCACAGCACGGGGAGCGCGAACGGGGAGAGCCGGGAGATGTGGTCGTGCCGTATGGGGATCAGATCTTCGTTCCCCTCGGCGATCTTCTCGATCTGGAGATGGTTCCGTTCGCGGGTCCGGATGTTCTCATCCAGGAATCGCATCTGCTGCGTTCCGATGAACCCGGTGATCTCCGTCGGGCGGAAGTTGAACCCGAGATCGTAGAACGTGTACTTCGCCTGCAGTTCATTCGGGACGTTGAACCTTTTCCTCCACTTCAACTGCTTCACCGCGGAAAGATTCCGGTCCCAGCCGTTCGCCCGTACGATCCGTAGCATGTCGGCGAGTTCGTCGTCGTCCGTTGCGACCATCCCCCCCTCGATCGTCGACAAGTGGTGGGCGACGAAAAAGGAGAAGGTGGAGGCCAGGCCGAAATTCCCCGTCCTTCCGGCGGGAAGCTCCGTCCCGAGGGCCTCGCAATTGTCCTCGAGCAGGACGATCCCCGAGTCGGCGCACATTCTCCGGATCGCATCGAGGTCCCCGGCGAACCCGAGGGCGTTCGTGATGAACAGCGCCTTTAGGTTCGAGTTCCTGATCCGCTCCGCGAGCGTGGCGGAGGTCACGTTCAACGTGGAAGGCTCGCAGTCGACGGGAACGGGAGTCATCCCCATCTGCAGGATCGGCATGACGTTCGTCGACCACGTGAGCGCCGAGAACCCCATCTTCTCCCCCTGCGCGAGCGTTCCCAGGTTGCGAAGCCCCTGGATCAGCGCCAGGTTCGCACTCCCGCCGCTGTTGAACAGGACGGCCTGGGACCGCCCCTGGCGTTTCGCGAAGGTCTTTTCGAACTCAACGCACCGCTCCCCCATGCTCAGCTTGCCGGCCTGCAGGATGAAGTCGGACAGGGCCTTCCGGGTCTCGTACTCCCTGAAAAACGCGTTCTTCATCAAAGGAATCATGGCTTGCCGGTCCCCTTCTTCCGTTCCCGGTATTCGGCGACGGTCCTCCCGATCCCCTCTTCCAGGCCGATCCGGGGCCTGAACCCCAGGCCGGTCATCCTCGCGACATCGAGACACTTCCGCGGCATCCCGTCCGGCTTCGAGGCATCCCAGTGGAGTTTCCCGCCGAAACCGGCGGCGCGCGCAACCATCGCCGCCAACTCCCGGATGGTGACGTCGAACCCGCTGCCGACGTTGATGATTTCCGGGGGATCCGGATGCGTCATGAGAAACACGACGGCGTCGGCGAGATCGTCCACGTGCAGAAACTCCCTCCTCGCGACGCCGGTGCCCCACACGGTGACCTCGCCTTCCCCGGTGTCGACCGCGTCGACGAATTTCCGGACCAGCGACGACAGGACGTGGGCGCTCCGCGGGTCGAACGAATCGTTGGTGCCGTAGAGGTTGCACGGGATCGGGCTGACCCCCTTCAGGCCGTACTGCCTCCGGTAGCATTCCATCATCTTCACCCCGGCGAGCTTCGCGACGGCGTACCCTTCGTTCGTCGGCTCCAGCTTCCCGGTCATGAGGTACTCTTCCCGCATCGGCTGGGGGCACTCCCGGGGGTAGATGCAGGAGCTCCCGAGGAAACAGACTTTCTTCACCCCGGCCAGGTGCGACTGGTGGATCACGTTGCTCTGGATCATCAGGTTGTCGTACAGGAATTCCCCCGGGGATTCCATGTTCGCCATGATCCCGCCGACCCGGGCGGCCGCCAGGAACACGTATTCCGGCTTCTCCTCCGAAAAGAATCCGCTCACGGCCCGCGTGTCCCGCAGGTCCAGCTCTTTTTTCCCCCGCGTGACCACGTTTCGGTACCCTTCGGCAAGCAGGCCGCGAAGGATCGCGGAGCCGACCATCCCGCGGTGCCCTGCGACGAAGATCTTTCCGGTTTTTTCCAAGAGTCGATCCTTTCCCCGCGCCGCGCGGGCGGTTTCGGGCCGCCGCGCTCTGCGATATAATAAACCATACCGAGGAAACCTGGAGTTCCCTTTGACGCGCTGGTTCCGGAACATGCGCATCCACCGCAGAGGAAACGGTTGACGACGGGCACCCCTCCCCGCGATATCCTGGTCATCCAACTGGGCGACATCGGCGACGTCGTGGTGGCGACGGCGACCTTCCGCGCGTTCCGGGAGACGTACCCGGACGCCCGGGTCTCGCTCCTCGTCCGGAGGGGATACGGCTCTCTGTTGCAGGGAGATCCGCACCTGAGCGAGGTGCTGGAGGTCACCAAGAGCCGAAGCAAGCTCCTCGAGGCCTTCGAGAACTTCCGGCTGGCCGGGCGCCTCCGGCGTGCGCGGTACGACCTCGTATTCGACCTGCGGACGGGGGACCGGGGGGCGATCCTGGCGTTCCTGGCCCGCGCCCCCGCGAAGGTCGCCTTCGGCGGCGACTGCGCCTTCTGGCGACGATACGTGTTCACCCGCCTGATCCGGCAGGACGAGCTGACGGTGGCGCCCCACCCGGCGCATCCCGGGGCGGACCAGTCCCTCCGGCTCGTCGCCTGCATCGGCGTCGGAACGACGGACTCCCGCCCGAAGCTTTACGTTCCGGAGGAAACCGCGGGAAACATCCGCCGCATGCTCGTCGCCCAAGGACTCCCCGCGGACGCGCGGTTCGTGACGGTCAACCCGTTCTCCCGGTGGAAGTACAAGGAATGGGGGTACGGGAAGTGGGTGGAGGTGCTCGACTGGATCCGTGACCGGTACGGACTCCCCGCGCTCGTGGTCGGGGCGAAGGAAGAGGCGGAGGAGGCGAATCGGATCGCGGGCCGCTGCAAACCGGGAGCACGCAGCGTGGCGGGCAAGACCACCCTGGGGGAGCTCGCCGCCCTCCTGTCCCGGAGCGCGCTCCACCTGGGGGTGGACAGCGCCGCGCCGCACATCGCCAACGCCGTCGGCACGCCGACGGTAACGATCTTCGGCCCGTCGGACTGGCGGGCCTGGACGATCCCGGACGCGACGCACCGCGTGGTCTGTCCCGACGACCCCTGCGTTCCGTGCCACAAGAAGGGGTGCGACCACTCGGAGGTGAGTCTCTGCCTCGACAACATGGAACCGGGGAAAGTCCTCCGGGAGGTCGAGGAGGCGCTGGAAGCGTCGGGTGCGGTGCAGGTTCGGGGGAGGGGATGACGGAACCCGAAGCAGATTGAATACCTCGCGGGAAACGAATATCTTTGAGATCCGTGCTCGTTAGCACGCAGGCAAACTACGGCAGGCAACGGGAGGTATCTTGCAGGCGGTCATCTTGTGCGGCGGCAAAGGAACCCGGATGCGGGAGGAGACGGAGTACCGCCCCAAGCCGATGGTGGAGATCGGCGGGATGCCGATTCTCTGGCACATCATGAAGATCTACTCCCATTTCGGCGTCAAGGATTTCGTCCTTTGCCTCGGATACAAGGGGCATGCGATCAAGGAGTATTTCCGGCACTTCGAGTGGTTGGCGAACGACTTTACCCTTTCCCTCGGCAAGGGGGAGGGCAAGATTGTCAGCCACGCCCATAAACCCGAGGACTGGACCATCACGTTCGCGGACACGGGACTTGAGACCGAGACCGGCGGCCGGGTGAAGCGGATCGAGCGATACGTAAAGGGGGATGAGTTCTTCCTGACCTACGGGGACGGGGTCGCGGACATCGATATCCGCGCTCTGCACCGGTTTCATCGTAAAATGGGGAAGATCGGCACCGTGACCGGGATCCACCCATCGTCGAAATATGGAACCCTGGACGTCCGCAACGGCATGGCCCGGTCGTTTCAGGAGAAACCCGGTACGGATGGAATCGTCAACGGCGGGTTCTTCGTGTTCCGGAAGGAGTTTTTCCGCTACATCGAGGAGCAGGGATCGATGGAGCAGACCCCCTTGCGTCGCCTCGCGTCCGATGGACAGCTGGCGGTTTATGAACACCGGGGGTTCTGGCAGGCGATGGATACGTTCAAAGAGGTGGAAGCCTTCAATCGCGAGTGGGAACGCGGGAACCGCCCCTGGGTCGTGTGGGACGAGAAGGGTTCCAATGGCGGATAAGAATTTCTGGGCGGGAAAACGGGTTTTCGTCACCGGCCACACCGGGTTCAAGGGGGCATGGTTGTCGATGTGGCTGCATACCCTGGGGGCGAGGGTAACGGGGTACGCCCTCGCGCCCCCCACGGACCCCAGCCTGTATGATCTCTGCCGTGTCGACCGGCTGGTGCACTCCGTCATCGCCGACGTCCGGGATGCGGATCGGCTCGCGGCGGCCGTCGCCGGGGCCCGCCCGGAGATCGTCTTCCATTTGGCCGCCCAGCCCATCGTCCGGGAATCCTACAGAAACCCGGTGGAAACGTACGCGATCAACGTCCTCGGAACGGCGCACCTCCTCCAGGCGGTCCGGTCGTGCGGCGACGTCAAGGCGTTCGTGAACGTCACCTCCGACAAATGCTACGAGAACCGGGAGTGGGTCTGGGGGTACCGGGAATCCGAGCCGCTGGGGGGGTACGATCCGTACTCCAGCAGCAAGGCGTGCTCGGAGCTGGTGGCCGCGGCGTATCGCGCTTCCTTCTTCGATCCGGCCAATCCTTCCGGCCATAAAGCCGGCATCGCCTCTGCGCGGGCGGGCAACGTCATCGGGGGAGGGGATTTCGCAATCGACCGCCTCCTGCCGGACTGCATCCGGGCGATCCTGAAAGGGGAGCCGATCCGTCTTCGAAATCCGGAGGCGACCCGGCCATGGCAGCACGTTCTCGAGCCGCTGTCCGGGTATCTCCTGCTGGCCCGGAAGCTCCACGGAGACGCACGGTCATTCGCCGGCGCGTGGAATTTCGGCCCCGACGACAGCGACGTCCGGCCCGTGTCGTGGGTCGTCGACCGGTTCTGCCGGCTCTGGGGGAGCGGGGCCTCCCGCGTGCAGGACGAGGGCCGCCACCCCCACGAGGCGCGAATCCTGAAGCTCGACTGCTCGAAGGCAATAGCGGAGCTGGGTTGGCGTCCGCGATGGAGCATCGACAAGGCGCTGGAACTGGTGGCCGATTGGACGAAGGCGTTCGCGGCCCGGGAGGGAGATCTTTTCTCCCTGTGCCTCTCCCAGATCGCTTCCCACGGCGGCCCCCAAGGCACGAGCGTCCCTTAGCCCCGCCCAATGCCCCCCGCCGAACCGATACTCGTCACCGGGGCTTCCGGCTTCATCGGGAGCCACATGGCACGCCGGCTCGCCGGAACCGGCGCCGACGTCCACGTGTGCCTGCGGTCCTCTTCCGACACCCGGCGTCTCGGTGACCTCCCCGGTCGACTGAACCGGCACGCCGCGGATCTCAGCGACCCCGCCTCCATCCGGGCGGCGGTTCACCGGATCCGGCCCCGCACCATCTTCCACTGCGCATCGTGGGGAGGCCACCCCGGGCAAACCGACGAGGCGGCGATCTTCGGGACGAACCTTGCCGGGACGTTCCACCTCCTCGCGGCGTGCGCGGAAGCCGGGTTCGACCGGTTCGTCCACACCGGCAGCTCGTCCGAATACGGCATGAAAACCGCCCCCATGTCGGAGGGGGACGAGCCGGCGCCGGTGGACGCCTACGGCGCCTCGAAGGCGGGGGCGACCCTCTGGTGCCGGGCGATCTCCGCCTGCCGGAAGCTGCCCACCGTCACCCTCCGCTTGTTCTCCCCATACGGCCCATGGGACGATCCGGCCCGGTTGATCCCCACGGCGGCCAAGGCCTTCCTCGAGGGACGCTCTCCACGACTCGCCTCCCCTTCCGGCACACGGGATTTCATATACGTCGACGACGTGATGGATGCGTGCCTCCTCGCCGCCACCGTCCCCTCCGCGGCCGGCGAGATCATCAATGTCGGTTCCGGCCGGCAGGAGACTGCGGGCAAGGTGGTGGACGTCCTCTCCCGCCTGATTCCCGGCGCACCTCCCCCCTCCTGGGGCGCCGTCTCCCCGCGTCCCGGCCCGTCCCTCTGGGGCGCCGACATCGGGAAGGCACGGCGGATTCTCGGTTGGGAGCCGAAGGTGCCGCTGGAAGAGGGTCTGCGGCGGACGGTAGAATGGATGCGGAATGAAACTCTCTGACTACGTCGTGGGGTTCCTCGCCGGGCAAGGCGTCCGCCACGTCTTCGAGGTGATCGGCGGGGCGATCGCCCACCTGCTGGACTCCACCTACGGCCGCGCGGACATCCGTTGCGTCAGCGTGCGCCACGAGCAGGCGGCTGCCTTCGCCGCCGAGGGGGTTGCACGCTACTCCGGAAACCTCGGTGTGGCGATGGCGACCAGCGGCCCGGGGGCGACAAACCTCGTCACAGGGATCGGCAGCGCCTTCTTCGACTCCGCCCCCTGCCTCTACATCACGGGGCAAGTGAACACGTACGAGTACAAGTACGACCGACCGGTCCGGCAGATCGGCTTCCAGGAGACCGACATCGTCTCCATCGTCCGGCCGATCGTCAAATACGCCGCCTTCGTGGACGACCCTCTCCGTATCCGGTACGAGCTGGAGAAGGCCGCTCACGTCGCCCGCTCGGGCCGCCCCGGGCCGGTTCTGCTGGACATCCCGATGAACGTTCAACGGGCCGAGGTCGACCCGGACGCGCTGACCCCCTTTCTCGGCTCCCCGGAACACCGGGAAGGGGCGGAGAATCCCGATCCGCCCCCGGAAGACGTCGAAGAGACCGCGCGCCAACTGCTCGCGGCGGAACGCCCCGTCATCCTCGCGGGAGGCGGCGTGCGGCTGTCCGGGGGTACCGGGGAGCTGGCCAGGGTCGCGGATCGCAGCGGCGCATCGGTGGCGGTGACGCTGATGGGGCTGGACGCGATCCCGCACGGCCACCCGTCGTTCTGCGGGATGGTCGGAGCGTACGGAAACCGTTTCAGCAACCTCGCGGTCGCCAACGCCGACTTCCTGCTGATCGTGGGTACGCGTCTCGACACCCGGATCACGGGCACGCGCCCCGCCTCCTTCGCCCGGGGCGCCCGCATCGTCCACGTGGACGTGGACCCCAACGAGCTGGGGCAGAAGATCCGGACCGCCCGTTGCGTCCGGGCGGACGCGAAGGCGTTCCTCTCCGCCCTCGCCGACGCTCTCCCTGGCCCCGCGAAAGAGCGGGGTGCCTGGAAACACCGGATCGACCGGTGGCGGATGAAATACCCGACCACTCCCCCCTCCCCTGCCGCCGGTTCCCTCGACCCGAACCGGTTCGTACAAATTCTCTCCGAGGGGGCGTCCGAATCCGCCGTCGTATCCGTGGACGTCGGACAGCATCAGATGTGGGTCGCCCAGTCGTTCTCCCTGAAGGGGACGCAACGGACGCTGATCTCCGGAGGGATGGGCTCGATGGGGTTCGCGCTCCCGGCGGCCGTCGGGGCCTGTCTGGCCTCCGGCGGAGCGGAAACGATCGTGGTCGCGGGGGACGGGGGCTTCCAGATGAACATTCAGGAGCTGCAGACGGTCGTACACCACGGGCTCCCCCTCAAGATGGTGGTGATGAACAACCGGTCCCTCGGGATGGTTCGCCAGTTTCAGGAAACCTATTTCGACGGGCGGCTCCAGTCCACCGTGATCGGGTACAGCGCCCCCGACTTCGTCCGGATCGCGAAGGCGTACGGGATCCCAGCGGCGAAGGTTCGCACGGAGCGCGGTACCCGGGCGGCGGCGAAGCGGATGTTCGAGGCGAAGGGCCCCTTCCTGCTCGAGGTCGAGCTGGGTCAGCAGACCCAGGTCAATCCGAAGCTGCTGGTCAACCGCCCGATCGAGGACATGTTCCCCTTCCTTCCCCGGGAGGAGCTGCGGGAGGAGATGATCGTGCCTCCTCTGGAGGAAGAATGAGAATTGACGCCAAGCGGCGGGCCGCCATCCTGTCGCTGGTCCGTCGCCAGGGAACTCTTTCGATCAATGATCGCTTCACGCCCGGGGGAAGCACGATCTCCTACGGGGGACGGGTCTACGACGAGAATGAGCTGCTGTATCTGATCGACGCCTCCCTTGAGTTCTGGCTGACGGCCGGCCGGTACGCCCGGGAATTCGAGGAGCGGATGGCCGCCTACCTCGGAGCACGGCACTGCATCCTCACCAACTCCGGATCGTCCGCGAACCTGCTGGCCGTATCGGCCCTGACCTCTCCGAAACTGGGAGCCTCGCGCCTGAAACAGGGAAACGAGGTGATCACCGTCGCCGCCGGATTCCCCACCACCGTCACCCCGATCCTGCAGAATGGGCTGATCCCCGTCTTTGTGGACGTGACGCTTCCCACCTACAACGTGGACGTGGAGATGCTGGAGAAGGCCCGCAGCCGGAAGACCCGCGCCGTGATGCTGGCCCACACCCTCGGCAACCCGTTCGACGTGGACCGGGTGCTTCGGTTCTGCCGGAAGCACGACCTTTGGCTGATCGAGGACAACTGCGATTCCCTGGGCTCCACCTACAGGAGGAAGTTCACCGGGACGTTCGGACACGTCGCCACGCAGAGCTTCTATCCCCCGCACCACATGACCATGGGAGAAGGGGGGGCCCTGTTCACGAACGATCCTGCGCTTACGCGGCTGATCGAGTCGTTCCGGGACTGGGGGCGGGACTGCTGGTGCCCGCCGGGGCGGGACAACACGTGCCGGAAGAGGCACTCCCAACAGTTCGGGGAGCTTCCCTTCGGGTACGACCACAAGTACGTCTTCTCCCACTTCGGGTACAACCTGAAGGTCACCGACCTGCAGGCGGCGATCGGGTGCGCACAACTCGACAAGCTGTCGAAGTTCACCGAGGCGCGGAAGAGGAATTTCCATGCGTTGTCCCGGGGGCTCGAACGATACGCCGACCGGCTCGTCCTGCCCGAGGCGACGAAAGGAGCCGACCCGAGCTGGTTCGGATTCCCGGTGACGGTCCGCGAGGAAGCCGGGTTCACGAGGGATCAGATGGTCTCATACCTCGAGCGCAACCGGATCCAGACCCGCATGCTCTTCGCGGGAAACCTGCTGCGACACCCGTGCTTCGACTCCCTGCGAAAGTCGAAGGCCGGCTTCCGGGTCGTCGGGAATCTCCCCAACACCGACCGGATCATGAACGACACGTTCTGGGTCGGGGTGTACCCCGGGATCTCCGGGGAGATGATCGGCTACATGAAGAAAGTATTCTCCGGGTTCTTCCGGGAAGTCGGACGTCCTTGAAGAATTCCTTCACGGCAATCCCGCGTCCCTTGGGTGAAGAACAGTGAAAATCGTTCCTTTTTGCGGAGGTCTCGGCGCCCAGATTTTCGCCGCTGTGGTCGTCGAACATTTGCGCGGTGAGGAGGGCCTGCACAACGTCCTCGGGGACACCAGCTATTTCCTGCAAACGCCGAAGCCGGCCAAAAGAGGGGAAAGCATCAACATCTACGCATGGGAACTCGATTATTACGGGATTCCCGTCAGCCGATACGACGATTCGAACCCCCAGGACGCCTCGTGGCTGCAGAGGAAGCTGGGGAAGGGCGCACACCGGCGGCTGGAAGACGGGTCCCCCGAACGGTTCCGGGTCCTGCGCGAGGCCTTGAAGAAGAACTGGTCCGACGCTTTCCCCATCCAGGCCGCCCACGGGCGGGAATCCAGGAGGCTGCTGGAGGAGGGGAACCTTCCGACGGCGGTCGTGCACCTCCGGCGAGGGGACTATTGGAACGTCGCGCTCCACCTCGTCACCGATTCCGACGTATTCCCCCTGCTGAATAAACTCGTTCGGCTGGGCATCCGGAGATTCCTGTTCGCCTCGGACGATCCCGTCCCGCTCGACTACTTCACGCAACGGGTCCCGGGCGTGTCCGCCTGGGGAGAGATCCCTTCCGAAGACAAGTTCCTGGCGCACGCCGTCATGCGAAACGCCGGATGCCTGGTGATTTCCAACTCCCAGTTCAGCCTGTCCGCGGCCATGCTGAACGGCCAGGGCATGGTGTTCATGCCGCGCGTCTGGTACGGATCCGGGCAGCCGGAACTCGATTCCGAGATCCACCCGTATTGCGACTGGATGGCGCGTTGAACCTGAAAATCGCCTTCTGCAGCGGCATCCGGCAATTCCACGAGGACCGCCTTCGGGACCGGGGCTGGTCGCGTCGCTTCCCAGGATCGGCGTGGGTCACCAGCCTGTACGAGCGGCAGGATTCCCTCGGGATCGAGGTGGCTTCCGGGGACATGGCCCTTTCGAAAGTGCGATTGGGAGAGTGGCGTGCCGCGGATATCCATGTCGTACAGGAATTCGACGCGAGGCACGGTCGGGAGCTTTGCCGGCACGGAGCCGTCCCGGCGGTTCTCACGGTGTTCGAATCACCCCTGCTGGCGTACCGTTCCATCGATCGGCTGAAACGGCATTGCGCTCCGTTCCGATGCGGCGTCGGGCCCGTCGTGTCGCTGCCGGATCACAACCGGATGCCACCGACCCGGTGGCATCCGTTGAGATTCCCGTGCTTCTGGAAGGGCGAGATCGAATCGCCGTTGCCCTGGGGCGAACGGGGGCATGCCGTCCTGGTGGCGGCAAACAAATACTGGAGGGAGCGGACTTGGAATCGCGAGCGACTTCGCGGGCACGGGAACCTCGCGAGGATGCTCCGCCAGGAGATTCGCAAGGTGCTGTCGCCGACATACCGGGCTCTCCGCGGATTCCAGTTGCATGACAGAAGACTGGAACTGCTGGAATGCCTCGCGCAGCGACGGGAAATCGACGTCTTCGGATCCGGGTGGGATCATCTCGAAAACCTGCCCCCCCGATGGGAAGAAAGACTCCGCCGGGTTCCCGGGGTGTTCCGCGGCCCCTGCGACGACAAGCGCGTGACGATGCGGGGCTACCGGTTCGGCATCGCCTACGAGAACACGGCCTGCCCCGGCTGGGTCACCGAAAAGATCGTCGACTGCTTTGTCGCCGGCATCGTCCCGGTCTATCTCGGCGCCCCCGACATCGCGGAATTCGTACCCGCCGGCGGCTTTCTGGAGGCGGCGCGCTTCGCTTCGCCGGAGGATCTCGCCGATCGGATGCGCTCGATGCCGGCCACGGAAGCCATGGCCATGCTCGCGGCCGGCCGCGGGTACCTGAAAAGCCCCGCGGGGGAAGGGCACAGCTTCGAAGGATTCGCCGACTGGATCGTCGATTTGATCCGGGAGACCTCCTGATGGGCGGCACGGCGGCGATCGAGATCCTTGTCATGACGTACAACCGATCGACCCTTCTTCCCGCGACGCTAGAGACGCTCCTGGCGCAAACCGTCCCCGCGACGTCCATCCGGGTCGTGGACAACGGGAGCACGGACCGCACGGGAGAAATCGTGCGATCCTTCGCGCCGCGCGGCGTGACGTATTACCGGAGGGACGTGAACGACCTGGCGGCCTGCTGGCGCGATCTTCAACGAATGCCGACGGCCGAATGGGTGATGGTCTTCCACGACGACGACCTTCTGCATCCCGGGTACCTCGGGGCCGTATCGGCCGTGATCGGCGCATTCCCGGAAGCGACCTTGATCGGATCGGCGATGAACGCCGAGGCTTCGCCGGATGCCCGGGACTGGGCCGCGGTATCGCCGAAAAGAACGACCGGGCTCCTGCCGTGGCGTGAGTTTGCACGAATACTCTACGCGGGGTTTCGCTTTCCGTTCTGCTCCGCCGTATATCGCACGGAGGTGTTCCGCAGAACAGCGGGAGATACCGGGACCTATGGGAAAATGTTCGATCGCCCGTTCCTGATGGAAGTGGCTCGCGCGGGTGGAGCGGTCCTGCTGAAGGATGCCTATGTGAAGTACCGGGTTCACCCAAGCCAGGACAGCCGGGACTCGACTTCCGGGCCGTTTCCGTCGGAAGCACTCAAGCTTCAACGCTATTACCGGGAAGCTCTTGGGGAGAACCCCTGGTCGCGATCGGGACGGACGTTCCTCAAAAGGAATTACCGGAACCTGTCCTCCGATTTCGAGCGCCTGTGCCGGCACGATCCGGGAGGAGGGTCTCGCGAGACCTTTTTCCGGGACGCGATGACAATCGGTGCGGCATCGCCGCGCTCGCTGCGAATCGGCGCCGTGTACGGGGCGCTGACGGATCTCCCCCGTCGCCTCGAGCGCTCGATACGGAACGGGATTCGATCGAACAGGGGCTCCGCCGCATGAAAATCCTGCTCATCACCGCGTCGTTTGAAGACGAACAAAGGTCTCCGGAAATACAGGACAATTCGCATTACCCGATAGGTCTCGGATACTTACATTCATTCCTGGAAAATAATGGGCATAGCGTAACGACCCTGTTCCTGAATGATTACGAAACGGAGCGGTGCATCGCCATCGCCACGGAGAACGTCAAGGATATTGATCCGGATGTCGTCGGATTTCAAATCCTTACCGGGAACAGGGTCATCAGTTTCCGGCTGATGGAATACATTCACGACAATTTCCCCGGTATCAATATCATCATCGGCGGCATTCACGCGACCGTCATGTATCAACAGATTCTTGAAAAATACCCATTTATAACGGTTATCCTGGGAGAGGGAGAAATTACTTTTTCCGAATTACTCGATAACAGAAAAACCTTGGAAAACATAGACGGGATCGCTTTTAATAATAACGGAAGAATAGTTAAAACCGGAGATAGAGCATTAATTGAAAACCTTGATGAATTGCCATTTCCAAAACATGATGTATTTTTTGATGAAACAAGAAGAAGTGGTTGTATTCTTACCAGCAGGGGATGTCCGTTCGCGTGTACTTTCTGTTGCCTGTGTTCCATTTCACAAAGAAAAGTACGTTACAGATCTGTTATAAATGTTGTCGATGAAATTGAATATATGGCAAATCATTTCAAGGAATTGAATTCCATCTGGATACATGATGATTCATTCATGCTGAATAACGATAGAGTCATCGAATTTTGCAATGAAATATTACGAAGAGGGATAAAAAAAGAGTTCATATGCAGCGGAAGAATGAAGCCCTTGAGCATGCAAATGATCAAGGCGATGGAGAAAGCCGGTTTCAAGCACGTCATGTTCGGACTGGAAAGCGGGGCGGAAGAAATCTTAAGAACGTCAAGGAAGGCGATAAAAAAAGAGGATGCGATCAGGGCTTTTAAATTATTCGCAAAATCAAAAATAAGGACTACCGCCTTTTTAATCGTTGGACTCCCAGGCGAGAGCATTGAAACGGTCAACGAAACGATTGAATTAATACAAACTCTTCAAAAAATAAAATATACATTGTACGGAGACATCGGAATACTGTTCGTTTATCCGGGGACAGAAGTTTACGAAATTGCAAAAAGAAAATGCTTCATGGATGATAGTTATTGGATGACCGACAAAAGCACTCCACTATATACAGCCGAACATCCTGAAGAGATCTTGTTAGAATTTAAAGAAAAAATATTAAATCACATTGCATTGAACAGAATTACTACACACGCAGGATATGTTGCACAAAAAAATATGATACCTATTATACTTAAAGATCAGTACGCCAGGATGAAGCTGATAAATCTGTTATTATCAATGGTAATTACAAAAGAAACAACTTCAACAATAAAGAAACGGTTGGGGCTGGACAGAAAAACACGAAAGGCGCGAATGGCGTTGATCAAAAAAACGTTTGGATTTTCCTCCCCTCCGAAATAATATTCCAGGACCTTTCATATTCACTTGTTCTTACACGGCATCAACAGCCTCCTTCAGCCTGCCGTACGTATTGAGCACGGGGTATTGAGGTAAAGGAGACCGGGAAACGATCATGAGATGCGGCTTGCCGGTTGCCGGTGAATCGCGGTAGTGGAAGTGGACGTTTTCCCACCCCAGGCGTTTCCCGTCACACAATGCCTTGATATCGGCCATGAACTCGTGCCGCTTCCAGTTTTCCATCAGCACCACCTGCCGCCGCGCCAGGCGGAACATGTTCTCCAGCCCGGCAAGGTGATTTTCCCTTATATGCATTATTACCGCCTGGGAAAAAACGATATCGGCTTCCGGAAGCTCCTTGTCCCGCAACGGAACCGTTATATTGTATTGCTTGACCGAGCCGGATAGATCCGGATGGCGCTGTTTCAGGAAATCGAGTTGCCCCTCCGATATGTCAATACCATAAACGCCAATCCCCGGATCCAACACCTTGATATTGTGAAGGTGGTCTCCGCAACCGCAACCCACCTCGAAGACCGTTCCCGGACCCAGCCGCAACAGAGTTTCATAAACGATCCGGTGATTATCGTTCAGCGGAAGAACGTCTCCCTTCCTTTCAAGCGCGCCGCCTTCGAAACGGTAATCTCCCTCTTTCAGCACAAGGACATTCTCTTTCCCGAAATCTTCCAGCCCCTCCCGGTAAATCCCCGTGTAATATTTCCAGTCGTAGTCGTCGGGAGCTTTCTTCCCCGTAAGGATCCTGTTGGCGATCTTTTTCAACCGGTACCCCAGCCTGACCATGCTACCCATTTCCCACCCTCCCCTGGAATTCGTTATCGGCCGGAGCCCCGCTCCTTTTCCGCAATCACCTCCCCGTAGACCTCCCGAACCTCCCCGGTCAACCGCTCCCAGGAACACGTCGAAGCGGTGCGGAACCCCGCCTCCCCCATCGCGGCGCGGCGGTGCGCATCGAACAGCAGGACGATCTTCCCCGCCGCGGCGTCGACGTCTTTTCGGTCCGGGAGGATGAAGCCGCTCACGCCCTCCTCGACCAGGTCCTTCGCCCCGACGTTCGCGCTCACGATCACCGGCAGCCGGGACGCCATCGCTTCCAGGACGACCATCCCGAAGGTGTCGAACGCCGACAGCATCATGAACAGGTCGGACGCGAGGTAGAACGCCTCCACCCCCTCCGCTTGCGGCCCCGCGAACACCACCGAATCCGCGATCCCCAGGGACGACGCGAGGGACCGGTACTTCCCCTCGTTCCCTCTGCCGACGACGAGGAGGCGGAGCGCGGCGTCGGGACGCAACGCTCTCGCCCGGGCGACCGTCCGGAGGATCGCGTCGAGCCCCTTCACCTCGAAATTCATCCCGACGAACAGGATGACGATCTCCGAGGGGCCGATCCCGTACCGGCCGCGGACCTCCCGCCTGCAATCGTCCCGGTCCGGGGAGGAGAACCGGGCGAGGTCGACGCCGGGGTGCAGCACACGCATCCTGGAAGGGTCTACGCGGTACTTCTCCCGGTACGCATCCCCTGCGATCGACGACACCGGAAGGTGCCAGGCGCAACCTCCTTCCTCCATCAGACGCCGCTCGACCCACGCGGTCACCCGGTCGAACAGGGTCGGGCTTCGTTTCCGGATGTCGCGGATCCACGTTTCGTGGGGAATCGAGTGCATCGTGAACACGTCCGCCCGGAAGACCCGGTCGTGGGCATGAACCAGGTCGAATTTCCCCTTCTCCACTTCGCACCCGGCGAGCCAGGCGAACACCGCCTGCCGCGGGAAGCGGAGGAAGGGCACCCTCGGGATCTTGTGGAAGACGACCGGTCCCGAACCGGAAACCCAACGGTTCGCGAAGACGTGGATCTCGTATCGTCCGTCCCGGGCGAGCCGCTCCGTCAGTTCGTATACGAACCTCTCGCCGCCGCCGACGGTCCCGTACTTCGGGACGACGACGGCGACCCTGGGCCGCGGAGAGAACGTCACTTCCGCCCCTTCCCCGGCGCCCTCGAAAGCTCCCGGAGCTTCGCGTACTTGGCGAAGGCAAGCCAGCTGGTCGTAGCGGAGATCACCACCCCTTCGACCCCGTCAAGGAAACCCAGCCGGAGAACGTACGTCTTGAGGAACGCGAACGCCGGCCGAAGGAGAAGGTCCGCGATCCCGCACCGCCTTCCCCGCTCGAACTTCTGGCGTGCGGACAGGTCGCTGTACAGGTTGATTTTCGGGATCATGTCCCCGATCCCGGAGAAGGAGTAGTGGAGCAGGTGGCCCTTCAAGGGGGCCGTATCGCCGGATACCTCCACGCGCTCGTGGACGAGGTCCGCCGAGAAGCGCGCCCGGGTGCGGTCGAAGAGGCGGGTCGTCCGGTCGGGGTACCACCCGCAGTGCCGGATCTCCTTCCCGCCCAGGAACGTCCGGCGCGGGACGGTGTACGCGGCGGCCATCCCCGGTCCGGAAAGGATCGCCCCGATCTCCTCCGCCAGTTCGGCGGTCACCCGTTCGTCGCAGTCGACGTTGAGCACGACGTCGTGGCTGGCCAACTCCACCGCCGCCTGCTTCTGCGGGCCGAACCCTTTCCACGGGACGTCGAACACCTTGTCCGTGTACCGCCGCGCGATCTCCTGCGTCCCGTCGGAGCTTCCGGAGTCGACGACCACGATCTCGTCGGCCCACCGGAGCGACTCGAGACACGCAACGATATTCTTCCCCTCGTCGAGGGCGATGACCACCGCGGAGATCCGGCGGCGCGGGGGGGAGCTCACGGCTTCTTCCCGTCCGTCGAAAGGAGAATCTCGAGAAGCTGCCGGGCGCCGTGCTCCTTCCGGAGAACCTTTCCCGCCTCGAGCGCGTTCCGGCGAAACCGCGGGTACTCCGCGCGCACCTCCTCCACGGCGGACAGGATCGAGGTCGGAGATGGATCCTGGAGGGCCACCCCGGCGCCGAACCGGGCGGCCATCCGGGCCATCCAGGTCCCGGAGGTCGCGACCACCGGCGCACCGGCGGAAAACGCATCGAACGTCACACCGCTGATCCGGTCCTCGAAATGGTCCCGGGAGTACGGCTGCAGGACGATCGCGCCGGCGAACCATGCCCGGTATTCCCTCGCGTCGAGCGTCTCCGGGAGGATCGTTAGCCGGGCGGCGGACGACTTCCTCAGCCGGTCCACCTCCGCCGGGATCCCTTCGTCGAACTTGCCGTAATGTCCGGGGGAAGCCTGCACCACCATCGGGATCCCCGTTCCGGCATCCGCCAGAAAACGGACGAAATCCACCACCGCCGGGAACCCTTTGTCCCGCCGGGCCGCCCCGGCGTACAGCACGTGCCGGAACACTCCCTCCGTGTCCGGGATTTCCGTCGGGGCGGGAGAACGCGGGTACGGGACGACCCGCACGTCCCGGAAACCGCTCTCCCGGAAGATCCCCACGGCCGTTTCCGTCGGCCCCATCAGGGTGAGGTCGGGCTGCCGTCGGCCGGCCGAACGGAAAAACTCCCTCTTCGACGGGTCCGGCTTCACCCAGTGGAAGTAGAGAAACGCCTTCCCTGGAGGGATCGATCGACCGGCCGCGAGGGAAAGCATCGTCAGGTCGGCCCTGCCCGCCGTGGGGATGAAGATCCGCCCCGGTTCCCGAAGCAACTTCCTGTAAAGAAGGAACGCCTCGGGCCTGCGGATCCGCCGGTGAAAGTGCGGAACCACGCGGACTCCCAGCGTCCGGATACGGGGAAGCCGGGCGCGGGAGTCGGCATAGACCGTGATCCCGTCCTCGCCTTCCCGTCGCGCGGAGCAGACGCTCTCGACGAAACTGTGGCAATGCCCCGCCTCGGACGACAGGGTCGGCTCCACGATGTCAATCGTCCCCAACGGTCATCCTTTCGTTGACCGGTGCTCCCTCAGCAGGGAGACGGTTTTCAGCCGATCGCCGTATTCGCCGTTCCTCGCCAGCATCACGAACCCTCTCGGCATCCCCGAAACCGCATCCTCGCTCGAGGGGGTGCTCGGGAAATACGCGCCGAGGTCGTGCTCCTTCACGCTTTTCCGGATCAGGGAAAGGTTCATCCTCCTGAACATCCCGCACCGGTCGGAGGCGTACCCCGGATCGCCGGGCACCTGGAAGTCGTCCACCATCACGACGAATTTCGACCACCGGGAGGCGATGATGGAGATCTCCTCCGCCAGCGGGCAATCCTTCCCCCAGTGCGCGTCCAGGTAGAAGAAACATTCCTTTTCGCCCACGTCCGGGATCGCGCTCATCTCCTCCAGGAACTTCCTCGAATCGGAGCGGACGAGGTGGATCCCGGGCCTCCCTTTCATGCGCATCCTCGCCAGGGAGTGCAGCATCGGGTTGATTTCGGAGGAGTACACGGGAAGCCTCGATACGTCCGCAAAGTACCCGGTCGAATCGCCGAGGTACGTACCGGTTTCGATCACGAAGGAAAAATCGTACTTCCGCACCAGCTCCCCGAAAATCCTCTTTCTGTTCATGGAGCCGTTCAGCCCGCTGCCGTCCCCGGGCTCGTACGCGGGGGAGTCGGTGAACACGCGGACGGCCGTTTCGAGGTCGTTCAGCCGGTTGATCATGTCCCTGAAACAGTGGTTTCTTATTGCCTTGAACATCGTCCGGACTCCCCGTTTCCAGAAAATATCCGCACCAGTCTACCCCGGATCGGGGAACCGCATCAGACCGGCCATCGCGGCCGCGACCTCCGCCGGCCGGAGGCTCGCCCGGCACTCCTCGTCCCTGTCGCACCGTCGGCGGAGACAGGCCGTGCACGGCAACGGCGCCTGCAGGAACCTGTGATCCGGCCCGACGGGGGCATTCCGGTTTCCGTCCGTGGCCCGGAACACCGACACCGTCTTCGCTCCGACCACCGCGGCCAGATGTAAAGGCCCGGTGTCCGGCCCGATCATGTGGCCGCAGGCGCGGTAGACGGCCGAAAGCGCCTTGTACCCGAGGCGCGGCAGAAGCTCCACCCGCCCCCCGGCGAGCTCGCGGATCGCGAGGCACTCTTCCCGCTCCCGGTCGGTTCCCCAGGACAGGAACGCCCCCATCGACGGGAAGGTCCCGCGGAGGAGCCGAACCGTTTCGGCCCAGAACGCCGGATCCATCCGTTTCGTGTTCCAGGTCGTGCCGGGGTGGACGGCGAAGCGGGGAGCCGCGCCGGGAACGAAGTCGAAGAGCAACCGCTCCGCCGCCGCGATCTCCTCCGGCGTGTTCGCGACCTGCCCCTTGAGGTCGTCGGGGCGGATCTCCCCCCCGAAGGGCGCGCTCGCCACGCGGAGGATCTTCCGCGTCACATGGCGGTCTTCCGCCGACGCCGCCGGCCGCCGGTTCGTGAACCAGAGGTTCTGGCGCTCCCGGGCGACCTCCCGCGGAAAGCCGTACCGCAGCGGGGCGCCGGAGAGGTATGTCACCACCCCGCTCTTGATGTTCCCCTGCACGTCGAACGCGATGTCGTACCGCTCCCGCCGCAAAGCGCGCGCGGCGTCAAGCGCCTCCCGCCACGTCCCCGGGGAACCGGCCCGCCCCTTCCACTCCTTGATGGGGAGAGGGACCACCCTCGCGATCCCCGGGTTCCCCTCGAGAAGCCCCGCGAACCGGGCGTCCACCGCCCAGTGGATCTCCGCGGACGGGGCTGCGCGGCGCAGGTAAGGGATCAGGGGCAAGGCGTGCACCACGTCCCCCATCGCGGAGAGCTTGACGATCAGGATCCGCCGGTAGTCAGGCACCGGCGCGCACCCCGTTCGGCAGGAACTCCCGGGCGGCGGCGATTACCATCCCCGCTGTGACGCCGAGCATGCATTCGTGCCCCCGATCGCACGCACGCAGCATGCAGGGCGAGCAGTCCACATCCACGCGGACCACACGGGCGCGGTCGGTCCACGGCGAGGTGCGGCGCCAATCGGTGGGACCGAAGATCGCCACGAGCGGGACGCCGAGGGCGGCGCCGACGTGCATCGGGCCGGAATCGTTGGTCACGAGGAAGGAGGAGAGGGACAGGAGCGCCATCATCTCCCGCACCGTGGTCTTCCCCGCCAGGTTGAGCACGCCCCTCAGCGCCGCGGCTTCGATCTCCCCGGCCAGCGGCGCCTCCGCGGGCGATCCCATGACGACGACCGGGGACCCCCATTCCTCCGAGAGGGCGTCCGCGACGGCGGCGAACCGGTCCGGGTACCACCGCTTGGCGGAGCCGTAGGTGGCCCCGGGATTCACGACGAGGAACGGCGAGCCCCGCTCGATCCCGAGGGACGCGAGGCGCGTCGCCATCGCCTCCCTCTCCCCCTCCGTCACGTGAAGGTTCAGGACCGGCATCGCCGGGCGCGGCACCCCCAGCCCGTCGAGGAGGCAGAGATAATACTCCACCTCGTGGCGTTCGAGGATGTCGCGGGTCAGCGGTACGGGCAGGGAGAGGAGCATCCGCCGGCCGTCGGTGGGGTACCCCGCCCGCTCCGGAATCCGCGCGAGGAAGGCGACCAGGGCGGCGTCGAACGCATTCTGGAGGAGCAGCGCCCCGTCGAACCGGAGCCGCCGAAGTTCCGCTCCCAGCCGGAAACGGCCGACAGCCCCCTCGTGGCGCCCGGGCCGCTCGTAGACCATCACCTCGTCCAGGTCCGGATGATGGCGGAACAGTTCGGCCACCGGCGGCTTGGCGAGAAGGACGATCCGTGTTCCCGGGAACGCGGCGCGCACGCCCGCCAGGGCGGGGGTGGTCATCACCGCGTCGCCCAGCCAGTTCGTCGCCCGTATCAGCAACGACGCCGGTGAATCGTTGAATTTCATGCGGATTCCGCCCTTTCCCGGGAACATGGGGGTTTGCCGCCGGATCGGTTATCATACCATCCGTGCCCGCGGCCGTCGTGGATTCCCTTTTTTCCTCCCCCGCGGCGATCGGATCTGGTATAAGTGCTGGGTTGTGGAGGGATGGCCGAGCGGCTGAAGGCGGCGGTCTTGAAAACCGCTGGGCGGCGACGCCCCGCAGGTTCGAATCCTGCTCCCTCCGCCACCCGCCTTCGCTCAAAAGCATGGGATCATCTTCGTGCTTTCGAGCTACGGCGGGGTGCCACGACGTAGCCGGTGGGATTCGGAGTTTGCGTCACAACCCGGCGGCGAAGTCGGGCAGGATACTTGTTTGCGCGGAGAGGTGGCCGAGTCGGCTGAAGGCAACCGCCTGCTAAGCGGTTGTACGGGTAAAACCGTACCGAGGGTTCGAATCCCTCCCTCTCCGCCACCCGCCTTCGCTCGATAGCATGGGAACATCTTCGTGCTTTTGAGCTGCGGCGGGGTGCCACGGCGTAGCCGGCGCGATTCGGGACGTGGGTGGGAGCGCGCCGGCGGAGTCGGGCATGTTCTTTGTCCCCGGATGGGTGGGAATTTCGTCCGTACGGAGAGGTGTCCGAGCTGGCCGAAGGAACGCGACTGGAAATCGCGTAGGCGGCTTATACCCGCCTCGAGGGTTCGAATCCCTCCCTCTCCGCCATGACTTACTGTACCCGGAGATCCGGGGATTCGAACGCGAGCACGCCGCCGACGAACAGGAGGAGAAGCGCGACGGTCGGGAGCGCGGAAGGCGGGCGAACCGCCGGGAGGGCGAAGGCCTGGATGCCGGAGCCTCATCGGGCGAATCCCTCCCTCTCCGCCACCCGCCTTCGCTCAAAAGCATGGGAACATCTTCGTGCTTCTGAGCTATGGCGGGGTGCCACGTCGTAGCCGGGGCGACCCGGGATTTCGGTGGCGGTGCACCGGCGAAGTCGGGCACCATCCAACGTCGCGGATCAACCCGTGCGCGGGAGCGCGCGCCAGATCGAAGGAGGAACGAGGAACGATGAAAAAGCTCATGCTGCTGGTCGCCGTTCTCATGATGGTCGCCCTTGCGGGCACAGGCTGCAAGAAGAAGGAGCCGGCCCCGCCGCCGATGCCCCCCCAGGGAGCCCCCGGTCAGCCCGGCATGCCCGGGGCGCCGCACGGGGAAGGCGCTCCCCCGGTCGAGAAAAAGGTCGTGGTCCCGGATGCCGTCAAGGGGGCATGGAAAGCCGTCAAGATCGAGGTGGACTTCAAGGAGAAGAAGAGCAAGAAGCAGTTCACCGTCCCCCTGAACTCCGAGTTCAAGGTCCCCGACTCCGATCTCTCGCTGAAGGTGGGGAACTTCCTGCCGCACTTCACGATGGCGGCCGACCAGATCACGTCCAGCTCGAACAACCCGGAAAACCCCGCCGCCCAACTGGAGGTGTTCCAGGGAGGGAAAGAGGTCTTCCACGGCTGGCTGTTCTCGAAATACCCGGCGGTGCACCCGTTCCAGAACGACAAGTTCGGGCTTGCGCTCCTCGAAGGGATCAAGAAGTAGCGCGCGTTCCACCCGGCCGTGCAAGGGGGGCGGCCCGAAGGGCCGTCCCCTATTTTTTCGCCTTCCGCAGCACCGTCACCATCTGCTCGTGGATGCGCCCGTTGGAGGCGAGAAGGTCCGGCTGATGGATGTCGTACGGCCCGCCGTCGAGGCGGGTGGAGATCCCGCCCGCCTCGTGGAGGACGAGCAGCCCCGCCGCCGTGTCCCAGGGCTTCAGCTTCAACTCCCAGAACCCGTCGAACCGGCCGCAGGCCAGGTAGCACAGGTCCAGCGCCGCGGAACCGTCCCGGCGGATCGCCTGCCCGGTGAGAACGAACGCCCGGAAGAAGTCGAAGTTGTTGTCCGAGGAGGTCTTCACGTCGTAGGCGAATCCGGTCGCCAGCAGCGACTTCCGGAGGTCTGCGGTTTCCGAGACGGCGATGCGCGCTCCGTTCCGGAACGATCCCTGCCCGGCCGCCGCCGTGAACGATTCGTCGAGCAGGGGGTCGTATACCGCCCCCGCCACGACCGATCCCGCATGTTCCACCGCCACGGACACGCAGAAGCACGGGTAGCCGTGCGCGTAATTCGTCGTTCCGTCGAGGGGATCGACGATCCACCGGTATGCCGACGGAGAGACATGCTCGGGGCTTTCCTCCGAAAGCAAACCGTGCTCCGGGAACCGTTCCCGGATCCGCCCGAGGATGTACGCTTCCGACTCCCGGTCCACGTCCGTGACCAGGTTGATCTCCCCCTTGAAGTGGATCGTCTGCCGGCCCCCGTAGCTCCTTCGCAGGATCTCCCCGCCCCCGCGGGCGAGCTCCTCCGCAAACACCAGCAGTTCCCGGTTCTCCATCGTGCCCCCCTTTTTCCCGCTTCATGCGACCAGCGGCGATTATAATATCTGGGTTGCGCCGCGCCCCGAAAAGTTCCACGAGGGAATAACGCCCCAAGGACGGTGACCCCGCGATGAGACGCCTCGCCCCCCCGGTGCTCCTTTTGCTCTGCGCCTTGCTCCTCCTCCCCTCCTGCGCCTCCACGAAGCCCGCGAAGGAATGGAAGCCGGGCGAAACCGTGATCTGCCCCCATTGCGGGCGTGACTTCCCGGTCCCCGAGAAACTCGGGAAATGAAGAGGGGGACTCCCGCTTGGCAGGCGTAACCCGGTTCGGCGTATCGCTCGACGAACGGCTTCTCGCGAAGTTCGACCGGCTCATCGGGGGGAAGGGGTACGCAAACCGGTCCGAGGCGATCCGCGACCTGATCCGGGACAGCCTTGTCCGGGGGCAATGGGAACTGGCGGACACCGATGCGGTCGGCACGTTGACCCTCGTGTACGACCACGAGACCCGGGAACTGGAGGAGCGCCTCACCGAGCTGCAGCACGCCCACTACCAGGCGATCGTATCGACCCTCCATGTCCACCTGGACGCGCACCACTGCCTGGAGGTCCTCGTCCTGCGAGGGAAATCCGGACTGTTGAAGAGCATCGCCGACCGGCTGATCGGCACGCGGGGAGTCAAGCACGGGACGTTCTCGGCCACCGCGGAGGGGAAGGCGCTCGGGTGACCTTTTTTTCGCCAGGCTGTGGCACGATATTAATTATCGTGGCATCCTATTCCACGGGAACAGGGATGCTTGCGGCATGAAACGGACCCGCGCCGCCGCCACGCCGGGCGGCGGCGCGTAAGGAGGCGCGGCCATGCACATGGCGGACGCTCTTCTCTCCCCCGCCGTGGGGACCGCGTTCTGGGCCGGTGCGATCGGAACGATCGGGTTCGCGTCCAGGAAACTCAAGGCGCGCCTGGACGACAGGAAGATCCCCCTGATGGGCGTGGCGGGCGCCTTCATCTTCGCCTCCCAGATGATCAACTTCACGATCCCGGGGACCGGATCGAGCGGACACCTCGGGGGCGGGTTGATCTTGACGATCCTCCTCGGCCCGCACGCGGCCTTCCTGGTCATGGCTTCCGTGTTGACGGTCCAGGCGCTCTTTTTCGCCGACGGGGGACTGCTCGCCCTCGGATGCAACATCTGGAACCTGGGGGTCTACCCTTGCTTCGTCGCATGGCCGCTGATCTACAAGCCGCTGGCGGGAGACGGCCGGGACCGGCGGCGCATCCTTCCCGCGTCGGTGGCGAGCGCCGTCGCCGGGCTCCAGATGGGCGCCTTCTCTGTCGTCCTCCAGACGTTGCTGTCGGGGAAGATCGCGCTCCCGTTCGGCACGTTCCTACTGGTGATGCAGCCGATCCACCTCGCGATCGGAGCCGTCGAGGGGTTCGTCACCGCCGGGGTGATCCACTACGTCCGGGCGGTCCGTCCCGAGATGCTCGACAGCGTCGCCTCCACCCGCCCGCTCGCGGCGGGGATCTCCCTCCGGAACGTGCTGGCCGGCTTCATCGCCCTCGCGGTCGTGACCGGCGGGGCGCTGACGTGGTTCGCGTCGACCCACCCCGACGGGCTCGAATGGTCGATCGAGCGGATCTCCGGAAAGGGAGGGCTCCCCGGGCAGGAGCACGGCATCGCGGCGGCCGCGAAGAGACTGCAGGAAAAAATCGCGTTTCTTCCCGATTACGGCTTCAAGCCGCCGGAGGGGAAATCCAGGGGGACGGAGGAGGCGCCCGCATGGCCGAACATCGATGCGGGAACGTCGGCCTCGGGACTGATCGGCGGCCTCCTGGTCCTCGCCATGGCCCTCGGGATAGGATGGGCGATCCGTGCGTTTCGCGGGAAGCGTTCCACATGACCTTCGAAGCGTCATTTTCCGGCATCGGCCGGCTGGACCGCCTCTCCTACCGGGACACGGCCGTCCACCGGCTGGACCCGCGCGCGAAGGTCGTCGCGACGATGCTGTACGTCGTGGCGGTCATCTCCTTCCCCAAATACGAGGTCCTGTCGCTCCTCCCCTTCTTCCTGTTCCCCGTCCTGATGGCGGCCCTCGGCGACATCCCGGCCGGCTTCATCGCAAGGAAGGTCGTCGCGGTCTCCCCGTTCGCGGTGTTCGTCGGAATGTTCAATCCGTTGTTCGACCCCGGGACCGTGGCGATCGCCCCAGGCGTGTCGGTATCCGCGGGCTGGGTCTCCTTCGCATCGATCCTGGTGAAGTTCGCGCTGACGATCAGCGCCGCCCTCCTGCTGATCGCGACGACCTCCTTCCCCGGTATCTGCCGGGCCTTTCGCCGCCTGGGGATGCCGGCCCTCTTCGTTTCCCAGCTCCTCTTCCTGTACCGGTACCTCTTCGTCCTCATGGAGGAGACGATGCGCGTCGTGCGCGCCCGGGACCTGCGGTCGTTCGGAAGGCGGGGAACCGGGGTCCGGGTGTTCGTCCGCATCGTGGCGACGCTCTTCCTGAGGACCGTGGAGCGCGCGGAACGGATCTACGGAGCCATGTTGGCGCGGGGTTTCCGGGGGGAGGTTCCTTCGATGCGGCGCGAGGCGCTGGGTCCTTCCGACGCCGTCTTCGTTCTGGCGGCGGCATCCTTCTTCGCCCTGTGCCGCCTCGTTCCCGTCCCCGAGACGATCGGACGCCTCGTCCGGGGCTTCACCGGATGAGCCATCATCTCCTCGAGTTCAACGACGTCCGCTTCCGGTACCCGGACGGCACGGAAGCGCTGCGGGGGGTTTCCTTCCGGATCACCCACGGCGAGTCGGTCGGCATCGTCGGTGCGAACGGCGCGGGGAAATCGACGCTCCTTCTCCACATGAACGGGTATCTTCTTCCCACGGCGGGCTTTGTTACGGTCGGCGAAGTCCCTCTTCGGAAGGAGACCCGGCCGGAGATCCGCCGGAAGGTCGGCGTCGTCTTCCAGAACCCCGACGACCAGCTCTTCATGCCGACCGTCTTCGACGACGTCGCCTTCGGCCCCCTGAACCTGGGGATGCCGCCCGACCGGGTCCGGGAACGGGTCCGGGAGGCGCTGTACCGGGTGAACGCCCTCACGCTCGCCGACAAGCCGCCCCACCGCCTCTCGGGGGGGCAGAAGAGCGCCGTGGCGATCGCCACGGTCATCGCGATGGAGCCCGATATCCTCGTCATGGACGAGCCGGCCGCCAGTCTCGACCCGAAGTCGCGGCGCGCCGTCATCGGGTTGCTCAACACCTTCGCCCATTCGAAGATCGTCGCCTCGCACGACCTCGACCTGATCCTCGACGTCTGCGCCCGATGCCTCGTGATCCGGGACGGTGCGATCGTCGCAGACGGCCCCTCCGCGCGAATCCTCTCCGACGCGACGCTGCTCGCGGAGAACAACCTCGAACTCCCCCTGACGCTCCAGGGGCGCCCGGCCATGGGGGGGAATGCGCCCATGAGCGCCCCGCGGTCGTGACGGGACCCCACGGACACGTCCGGGAGGGGATCCCGCGAAGTTGCGGCGTCCTCCGGTACGGGCGGAAGTCCCTGCCGCTTCCCGAAGGGGCCTTCCCCCGGGTGGACGTCCTCGCGGCAAAATCCCCGCACCTTCCCCCGTCCGAGGAAGGACACATCGGACAGCGGATCGCCCGCCCGGTCGGCGCCCTCCCGCTGTCCCGGCTGGTCCGCCGGAGCGACCGCGTCGCCGTTGCGATCTCGGATGTTACCCGCTACAGCGCCACCGAAAAAATCCTCCCGTTCCTCCTCCGCGAAACCGACACGGCGGGCATCCCGCGGGACCGCGTGACGCTCTTCGTCGCCCGGGGGACTCACCGCGCCATGACGGAAACCGAGGTTCGGGAGGCGGTCGGCCCGGAAATCGACTCGGGGATCCGGGTGGAGCAGTCGGATCCGGACGCGGACCTTGCCGACATGGGGACGACCTCCCGCGGCACGAGGGTCCTCGTCTCCCGGCGGGTGATGGAGCACGACCGGATCGTCCTGACCGGGACGATCTCGTTCCACTACTTCGCCGGGTACGGCGGCGGCCGGAAAGCGCTGGTGCCGGGATGCGCGGGGAGGGAAACGGCCCACCAGACGCACTTCCGCATCTTCCGGGCCGACGGCCCCGGAAAGCACCCGATGGCGCGCCCGGGAATGCTCGCCGGGAACCCGGTCCACGAAGACATCGTCGAGGCCGTATCGATGGCCTCGCCGACCTTCCTGGTGAACACGTTGCTCACCCCGGAAAAGCGGATCTTCGACCTGGTGGCCGGACATTGGATAAAGGCCCACGAGGAGGGGTGTGCGCGGTACGCGAAGCAATTCCGGGTGCGGATCCGGAAACGGTACCCTCTGGTGATCGCCTCCGCGGGCGGATTCCCGAAGGACATCAACCTGATCCAGTCCCACAAGGCGATGGACAACGCGTTCCTCGCCACGGAGCCGGGCGGCGCGCTGATCCTGCTGGCCGAGTGCCCGGACGGCTTCGGCAGCTCGCACTTTTTCCCCTGGTTCCGCCACAAGGACCCGGACACGCTGGAGCGGGAGCTGCGCGGGAACTACCAGATCTACGGACAGACCGCGCTTGCCGTCCTCACCAAGGCCCGCGCGTGCCGCGTGATTCTCGTCTCCTCCCTCCCGCCGGGCGGCGTGGAGGCGATGGGGATGATCCCGGCGGCCGATCTCCCGGAGGCGATCGACGCCGCGGAGAGGGTCCTCGGGGAGCGGCCCGTCCCCCTCCTCATCCCCGACGCGGGGTACGTCTTGCCCGATCCCCCGATGTGACGATGGCTCACATGATCCCGATAGGAGGTGTCCGATGCACGGTTACCGGAATCCGGAGGAGATCCCCCCGAGGACGCTGGCGCCGGGGGTGACCGCGAAGATCGTCTCGGGGGAGAAGCTGATGTTCTCCCTCGTCACCCTCGCGCCGAACGCGATCGTCCCGACCCACACCCATCCGCACGAGCAGATGGGGATGATGGTGTCCGGGACGATGGAGTTCACGATCGCGGGCGAAACGCGCGTGCTGTCGGGGAACGCGATGTACCTGGTCCCCGGCGGAGTGCCGCACGCGGCGAAGGCGGGTCCCGGGGGGGCGGTGGCGCTGGACGCCTTCGCGCCCCCCCGGGAGGAGTATCGCTAGGGCGCTTCGATGGGCGCCGGGATCGCCTTTTTCGCGACCCCCTTCTTCCCGGTCTTCTCCTCCGCGGCCACCCACCGGTTGATCGCGGAGAGGTACGCCCTGATCGACGCCTCGATGACGTCGGTCGAACTCGCCCCGCCGGAGAAGATCGTCCCGTTGGAGCGGATCCGCACCCGCGCCTCCCCGATGGCGTCCTTCCCCGACGTGACGGCGTTCAGGCTGAAATCGATCAGCTGGAAGTTCCGGCCGACGATCCGCTCGATGCACTTGTACGCCGCGTCGATCGGACCGTTCCCCGTCGCCGCCTCCTCGATCACCTCGTGGTTCCGCTGCACCTTCAGCGCCGCCATCGGCGTCGCCTTCGTCCCCGACAGGATCTGCAGGTGGACCAGCTTGTACGTCTCCGGGACCTTGAACAGTTCGTCCTGGACGAGGATCTCGAGATCCTCGACCATGACCTCCTTCTTCTTGTCGGCCAGGACGAGGAACTTCTCGTAGATCTCGGCCAGCTGGGCGTCGGTCAGGTGGTGCCCCATCCCGGAGATGTGATGCTTGAGCGCCGCGCGGCCCGAGCGCGCGGTGAGGGCGAACGTGTGCGCCGTCACTCCCACGTCCTCCGGCCGGATGATCTCGTACGTGGAGCGGTCCTTGAGGATCCCGTCCTGGTGGATGCCGGAGGAATGGGCGAAGGCGTTGGTTCCCACGATCGCCTTGTTCCGCTGGATCGGCAGCCCCATCAGCTTGGACACCATCCGGCTCGTTTTGGAGATCTCCTTCGTGTTGATGCCGGTGAACAGGCCGCCGAAGATGTCCTTGCGGGTCTTGATCGCAAGGACGACCTCTTCCAGCGATGCGTTCCCCGCCCGCTCGCCGATCCCGTTCACCGTCACTTCCGCCTGGCGGGCGCCGGCGAGGATTCCCGCGAGCGTGTTCGCCGTGGACATGCCGAGATCGTCGTGGCAATGCATCGAGAGAACCGCGCGGTCCAGCGCCGGGACCTTCTCCTTGAGGCGTCGCACCCGGTCCGCCATCTCCTGCGGGGTCGCGTACCCGACGGTGTCGGGGATGTTGATCGTCGTGGCGCCCGCCTTCACGACCGCATCGACGGTCCGGCAGAGGTACTCGAAATCGGTGCGCGAGGCGTCCTCCGTCGAGAACTCCACGTCCCGGCAGAGGGAGCGGGCGTACTTCACCGTGTCCACGCACCACTGCAGGATCTTCTCCCTGTCGGCGCGGAACTTCTTCTGGATGTGGATGTCCGAGGTCCCGAGGAACGTGTGGATCCGCGGACGCTTCGCCACCTTCACCGCGTCCCACAGGGTGTCGATGTCCTTCTTCACCGCCCGCGCGAGGCCGGTGACGACGGGCCCCTTCACGGTTTTCGCGACCGCATGGACCGACTCGAAGTCGCCCGGGGAGGAGGCCGGGAATCCCGCCTCGATGATGTCCACGTTCAGAACCGCGAGCTGGCGCGCGATCTCGACCTTCTGGTCCTTGGCGAGTTTCGCCCCGGGGACCTGCTCCCCGTCCCTCAATGTCGTGTCGAAGATGAAAACCTTGTCCGCCATCAAATCCTCCTTAACCCCTTTGGGTCGTTGGTTGTGGCGGGGGACACTCTATCCCTTCTTGGCTTGTACCAAGAGTGTCCCCCTGAAAGGGTTCCAAAAAACGTTAAGCCCCCGGTGGCTCGGTCCCCGGAGGCTTTAAATAAAAAAACCGCGGGGACCTTGCCGGCCCCGCGGCCCGAATCGACGTAACGATAGCTCTACGCGCTCAGGCTCCGGTCCGGCCCCTCCGGGGGCGAAGTAGAGCGAGCCCAGGCAATCCGACGGTCGGTCGTTCCTCGATCGCGCGTTTCATGGTGGTAACAGAGTACGGGCACGGGGATTCCCGTGTCAACCCCCTCCCGGAGATAAATTTTCCTCACCGGGGGATGGCGCCTTCCGCAGCTCCCGCGGCGCGGCGATCCCCCCCGACACGAGCAGGCGGACCGCCTGCTCGACCGACATCTCGAGACGGACCGCTTTCCCCTCGGGGATGAAGAGGACCTCGCCGAGATAGAGATGGTTCGTCGGAACGTACACGACGACCAGCCGGCGGCCCCCTTCCTCCACCGTCATCGTCCGGAACCCGAGGGCGTACGACCCCTCCTTCGGGTACTCCACCAGGAGCACCTCCTTGAACGATTTCGTGTTTTCCGTGGAGAAGGCGTTGGTCAACTGCTTGATGGTGGAGTACACGGTGCGGTAGCCCGGAATCCGATCGATCAACCAGTCGAGGGCGTCGAGGAGCCGTTTCCCCACGACATTCCGGGCCAGCGTCCCCAGCAGCAGGATGATGACGATCCCGGCCAGGATCCCCGTTCCGGGGATGCGATCCGTGCCCGGAAACAGCGCCCGGGCGGCCCCGTCGAGGACCGGAGAAAAGAGACCGTCGACCTTCTCGAAAAACCAGAGGAGCAGGGCGACCGACACCACGAGGGGGACGAGGACGAGGATCCCGGTGAGGAAACTTTTTTTCAAGTTGCCGGACACGAGGGTATTCTATCGTAAATGCCTTTCCGGGGGGCGCTCGCATGGATCACGCGGTGGTGATGGCCGGCGGATCGGGAACGCGGTTCTGGCCGGAGAGCCGCGCACGGCGGTCGAAGCAGTTCCTGGACCTCACCGGCGGAGGCCCGATGATCCGGGAGACCCTCCTGCGCATCTTCCCGGTCATCCCCCCGGAGCGCGTCTGGATCGTCGCAGGCGCCAAGGACGCGCCCCACTTGTCCCACCGCGCGCTCGGGATCCCGAAAAGGAATATCCTCCTGGAGCCCGAGGGAAAGAACACCGGCCCCGCCATCGCGTACGCGGCGGCGGCCATCGGCAGGAAAGACCCCGACGCCGTGATCCTGGCCGCGCCGGCCGACCACGCCGTCGCGAATGTCCGTGCGTTCCGGGCGGTACTCCGGAAGGGGTTGCGGCTGGCGCGGGAGACGGGGCGGTTCGTGACCCTCGGGATTCCACCGACGCATCCCGCCACGGGGTACGGGTACATCGAGCGGGGGAAACCGTTCCCCGGAAAAGTCCCCGGCGCCTTCGAAGTCGTCCGGTTCGCCGAGAAGCCGGATCTCCCGACGGCGAAAAGGTTCCTGCGCTCGGGCCGCTTCGACTGGAACAGCGGGCTTTTCCTATTCGCCGCCGGGACGTTCGCCGACCGCCTGGCGAAATTTCTCCCCGAGGTCGACCGCGGGTTCCGGCGGGCGTTCCGGGGGAACCGGGCCGGTTTCGCGAATCGGCTGGCGCGGGCGTACCGGCGGATGCCGTCGATCTCCGTCGACTACGGCATCCTCGAGAAGGAAACGGGGATCCTCGTTCTCCCGGCGAACGTCGGGTGGAGCGATCTCGGGACGTGGCGCTCCCTTCACGAGTTCCTCGCGGGAACGGGGGAAAACGTCGCTTTCGGCGACTCCATCCTCTCCGACTGCCGAAACGTCCTCGTTCGAACGGATCGCGGCGTTGCCGTGGTTCTGGGAGTCGACGACGTGGTGGTGGTCCGGAGCGGGGACGCCCTGCTGGTCTGCCCGCGTTCCCGCTCGGAGGAGGTGAAGGGGGTGGTGGAGGAGATCCGGCGGCGATTCCCGTCGTTGGCGTAGCGGTTCCCCGGAAACTCCCCCGCTATTTAAGCACTTCGCCGGTCATGGTGACGATCCGCCGGACCTCGTACTCCAGGGTCCCGCGCGGGATCGTGATCGTCACCGCGTCGCCGACCCTGCGATTCATGAGCGCCTTCCCCACCGGCGCAGCGATCGAGACGTACGACTTGTTCCCGTCGGCCAGCTCCGGGATCACCAGGGTATAGGAGGCCTCTTCCCCGCTCTCGAGGTTCTCCACGGTGACTTCGCTCCCCAACCCCGCGCGATCCTTCGGGACGCCCGCCACGTCGATGCGGGAAAGATCGGCCAGGCGCTTCTCGATCTGCGAGAAGCGCGCGTGCAGCGTCGACTGCCGGACCTTGGCCGCCTCGTACTCCGCGTTCTCGGAGAGGTCGCCCTGACCCACCGCCGCCTGGATCTCCTTGGGGAGGACGATGCGCAGCTCGTAGTCGATCCGCTGCGCCTCCTCCTCGAGTTTCCGTTTCGCCTCGTGGAACAGTTTCATCCCTTGCCTATTGCTCCATCGTGAATTCCTGCATGTCGAACCAGAAGCCGTTCTGGCCGATCGAATCGATCTCGGCGCGCAGGATCTTGGAGTGTGTCTCTTCTTCCTTCGCAAGGGCGAGGAACATCTCCTTCGCCGCACCCGATCCGGCCGCCGACGCCATCTCGAGGTACGTCCTGTTCGCGACGATCTCGCGCTCCACGGCCAGCTCGAGGATCCGGACTTCGTCCGCCCGGGCAAGCTCGGCCGCGCTCGGGAAGACGAACTTCGAGCTCTCCGTCAGCCGGGCCGCCATCGCGTCCAGGACCTCGGACGCCTTGGGGAGCAACCCTTTCTTGCCCGCCAGGATGGACGTCAGGTGCCGTTCGAGCTTGTCCATGTGTCCCACTTCGTCGGTTGCCAGGCTGATGAGAACGTTCTTTGCCTTCGGGTCCTTGACCGCCTTGGCCAGCTTGAGGTACAGGCTGATGGCGTCCTTCTCCCGGTCGATGGCCTTGTGCACGACGACGACGACGGTTTCCGATTCCTTCATCGCGATTCCTCCCTTGGGCGGATAGGTCTATGTACGACGATCTGTTCCGCTTAATGGAACACGAGCTTGCCGCCGTAGTAGCCGAGAACCACGCAGGTGGCGGTGCAGGCGGCGAGGAGGCCGAAGTACGCCCAGCCGAGCCCCCCCAGCGGCAGGGCGGCCAGATCGGGGTGGAACGCCCGCAGCAGCACCGCGGGACCCGCCAGCGCCATCAGGACGAACGACCCCGTGATCTTGATCTTGAACACGCTGGTCAGGTACGCCTGGTAGCGGTTCCACCAGTCGAAGAATCCCGTCGCCGTCGTCAGCGGCGCCGCCAGCGCACCGAACAGCGCGGCGACGAACGCCCCCGTCTCGAACTCCGGGATCCCCGTCAGCAGGTAGAGGGAGAACGCCGCAAAGGCCACCGGGAACAGGGCCTGCGGAAAATGGACGAATAGCGGGTGAATATGCGGCACGTTCACCTTCACGGCCATGAATCCCTCTCGATGTTTATTCCAGAAGCCGGAAAAATTCCTTCGGTGCGTCGCACACCGGGCAGATGTCCGGCGGCTCGTCGCCCTCGTGGATGTACCCGCAGATGACGCACTCCCAGCGTTTCAATTCCACAAGCAGATTCTAACAGATCTTCCCCGCCCATTTCAGCGTTTCGCGATCCGCGCCAGTCCGCCCATGTAGGGGTGCAGGACCTCGGGGACGTCGATCGTGCCGTCCTCCCGCTGGAAGTTCTCGAGGATCGCCACGACCGTCCGCCCCACCGCCAATCCCGACCCGTTCAGCGTGTGCGCCAGGCGCGTCTTCCCCGACGGCCCTTCCCGGAAACGGATCTTCGCGCGGCGCGCCTGGAAGTCGGTGAAGGTGCTGCAGGAGGAGATCTCCCGGTACCGGCCCTGCGAGGGGACCCAGACCTCGATGTCGTACGTCTTCGCGGAGGAGAAGCCGATGTCTCCCGTGCACAGCGTCACCACACGATAGGGCAGGCCGAGGCGCCGCAGGATCTCCTCGGCGTCGGCGGTGAGCTTCTCCAGTTCCTCCGCGGACTCCTCCGGGCGGCAGATCTTCACCAGCTCGACCTTGTTGAACTGGTGCTGGCGGATCATCCCCCGGGTGTCCTTCCCGTAGGAGCCCGCCTCCGCACGGAAGCAAGGCGTGTACGCCGTCATCTTCAACGGGAGGACCGAAGCCGGCAGGATCTCGTCCCGCACGATGTTCGTCACCGGCACTTCCGCCGTGGGAACGAGGAAGTAGTCGGTACCGGCCACGCGGAACAGGTCCTCCTCGAACTTCGGAAGCTGCCCGGTGCCGAGGAACGACGCGCTGTTCGCCATGAACGGGGGAAGCACTTCGAGATACCCGTGCTCCCGCGTGTGGACATCGAGCATGAAGTTGATGAGCGCCCGCTCGAGCAGCGCCCCCGCTCCCTTCGACAGGCAGAACCGGCCCCCGGCGATCTTGGCGGCCCGGTCGAAGTCGAGGATATCCAGCGCCGCGCCGAGGTCCACGTGGTCCTTGACCGGAAAAGAGAAGGTCCGCGGAGTCCCCCACGTCCGCGCGACGGCATTGTCCTCTTCCCCGGCGCCGTCGGGGACCGCGGGATCCGGCATATTCGGCACCGAGAGGAGGAACTCCTCCATCCTCCGCTCGATCTCCGGGAGTTCCCCTTCGGCCTCCTTGAGCCGGATCGAGAACGTCTTCATCCGCTCCATGAGCTCCGACGCGTCCTTCTTCTCCCGCCGGAGCCGGCCGATCTCCTCCGAAGCGGCGTTGCGCTCCGCCCGCATCCCCTCCACCTCGACGAGCAGCGAACGGCGGGCCTTGTCCAGCGCCACGAAACCTTCCAGGGAGAACGACGAACGGCGCTTCCGCAGCGCCTCCTCCACGACCGCGATGTTCTCCCGCACGAACTTGAGGTCCAGCATCTTATGATTTCCTTTCAGCGGAAGAGTGTCCCCCGCCAGTGGAAGTGCGCCGGGCGGCGATGAATCCCGCGTCCCGGATCGTGGCGACGATCTCCGCCTCCGACATGCGGAAGGAGACGCCCGCGGAGGCCACCACGTTCTCCTCCATCATCGTGCTGCCGAAGTCGTCCGCGCCGAAGAAGAGCCCCACCTGCGCCACCTTCGCGCCCATCGTCACCCAGGATACCTGGACGGTCGGGACGTTGGGCAGCAGGATCCGCGACAAGGCCAGCACACGGAGGTATCCCACGGCGTGTCCGAACCCCGACGCCAGCGCCTCCCCGAAGCGCGGGTCGCGGGAGAGCGCGGAGTTCCCCGGCTGGAACATCCACGGAATGAACGCCGTGAACCCCCCCGTCTCCTCCTGGAGCGCCCGGACGCGCTGCAGGTGGGCCACGATCGCCCCGGGGGTCTCCACGCTGCCGAACATCATCGTCGCGGAAGTGCGAAGCCCCTGCCGGTGCGCCTCGCGCATCACCGCCGCCCACTGCTCCCACCCGATCTTCTTCGGGCTGATCCGGCGCCGCACGTCGTCGTCGAGGATCTCGGCGCCGCCGCCGGGGATCGAATCGAGCCCCGCGTCTTTCAGGCGCGCGATCACCTCTCCGATCGTCATCCTCGACCGGTGGGCGAAATGCCAGATCTCCGGCGGGGAGAATCCGTGCAGCAGGATCGGGTGGCGTTTGACCGTACCCACCAGCCGGACCGCCTCGTCGATCCCCCAGTCGGGGTGCAGGCCCCCCTGGAGCAGCACGCGAACCCCGCCCGCGGCGATCGTATCCACGATCTTCGCGGAGAGCTCCCCTTCCGACAGGACGTACGCGTCGGGTGCGTCCTGCTCCCGGTAGAACGCGCAGAACGAACAGCCGCAGGAACAGACGTTCGTGTAGTTGATGTTCCGGTCGACGATGTAGGTGACGACGCCGCCCGGGTGCAGGCGCCCGCGGACCGCGTCGGCCGCCCGCCCGAGGTCGAACAGAGGCGCCTCCCGCAGCAGGCGGACCCCCTCCGCGACCGTCGCGGAACCGCGTTCCGCCCGCTCGAGCAGATCCCGCCACCCCGTCGCGTGACCGTTCACGCCGTCGGCTGCCCTTCGGCCGGCCACTCGCGGACGACGTTGTAGAGGGTGTCCCGCTCGACGGGGATCTTCCCCGCCTGCCGGATCATCGTCACCAGCTCGGCGACCGACATCTCCTGCCCCGCCTGCGCCCCGGCGGCGTGGGTGATCTTCTCCTCCACCACCGTGCCGTCGATGTCGTCCACCCCGAAGTGGAGGGAGATCTGGGCGAGCTTCGGGCCCACCATGATCCAGAACGACTTGATGTGCCGGAAATTGTCGAGGTAGAGACGCCCCACCGCCAGCGCGAGCAGGTCCTCGAGCCCCGTGGTGTACCCCTTGGCGATCTCCGTGTTCTTCGGGTGGAAGGCCAGGGGGATGAACGACTGGAAACCGCCGGTGCGGTCCTGAAGCGTACGCAGGCGCCGCAGGTGGTCCACCCGCGACTCCAGGGTCTCCACGTGGCCGTACAGCATCGTGGCGTTGCTGCGAAGCCCCGCCGCGTGGACCGCCTCCATCACCTCGAGCCACCGATCCCCGGAAATCTTCTCGGGGCATATCTCGTTGCGGATCTCCGGGGCGAAGATCTCCGCTCCGCCGCCCGGAAGGGATCCCAGCCCCGCCGCCTTGAGCTGCGCGATCACCCCGGACAACGGAAGCCCCGTGATCTTCGCGAAATAATCGATCTCCACGGCGGTGAACGCCTGGACGTGCAGGGAGGGAAACCGCTCCCGGAGCGAGCGAAGCATCAGGAGGTAGAAGTCGAAGGGGAGGTCCGGGTGCAGCCCTCCGACGATGTGAAGTTCCGTGGCCCGCTGCGCCTGCGCCTCTTCCGCACGGCGAAGGATCTCGTCCATCGTCATCGTGTAGGCGAGCGGCTCGTCCTTCCCCTTGCTGAACGCACAGAACTTGCACCGGTTCACGCAGATGTTCGTCGGGTTCACATGCCGGTTGACGATGAAGTAGACGCGGTCGCCGTTCGTACGACGGTTCGCCAGGGCCGCCATCTCGCCCACGGCGAGAACATCTCGCGTGCGGTAGAGCGCGAGCGCGTCCGTCTCCGACAGCCGCTCTCCCGCCTCGACCTTATCCCGGATTCGCCTTATGTCCGTTTCCATTCGTCCCGCCCTTGCGAAGCTGCCCGAGGATCCGCTCCCCCGCCCCTCCCTCCCTTGGGAAGAGGGGGAGGAAGATGGAGAAGGTTACGCCTTTCCCCTCCCGGTTGTCCAGATGGATCGTCCCCCCGTGCTTCTCCACGATGGCGTGGACGATGGGGAGCCCGAGGCCGGTCCCCTTCACCTTCGTTGTGAAGAACGGGTTGAAGATGTTGTGCACGACGTCGTGCGGGATGCCCCCGCCGGTGTCGCTCACCTGGAGGACCACTCCGGTCCCCTCCGCGGGGGTGGCGGTGCGCGTGGCGACCGTGAGGGTGCCGCTTCCCTCCATCGCCTGGATGGCGTTGGAGACGAGGTTCCACAACACCTGCCGGAGCTGGTCCGGGTCCACGGAGATGACGGGGAGGTCCGTGGAGAGGTCGATCACGGCGGAGATGCGGGCCTCCTCGAACTCCTCCCGGAACATCGACAGCACATCGCGGATCTCGCCGTTCAGGTTGACGATGCGGAACGCGGGGACCACCTCCCGGGAGAAGTAGAGCGTCTCGTCGATGATCCGCTCCAGGCGCTGCACCTCCTTGAGGATGACCTGCGCGTACCGCTCGACCGGGTGCGCCCCTCCCCCGCCCCGGGGGGAAGCGATCCGCCGGGCGAACCCCCCGATGGCGGTGAGGGGGTTCTTGATCTCGTGGGCGATCTTCGCCGCCATTTCGCCCAGCGCCATGAGCTTCTCGCTCTGCACCAGCCGGTCCTGGGTGGTCCGGACGGTGTCGAGCGCGCCTTCGAGCGACTCGTAGAGGGAGGCGTTCTCCATCGCGAGGCACGCGTTGGAGGCGAACATCGTGAGCACCTGAATGTCCTCGTCGGAGATCGTTCTCCCCAGGAAGAGGTTGTCCACGTAGATCACCCCGCGCGGTTCCCCCTTGACCACCAGGGGAACGGCGGCGAAAGAGTCCGGGTGGCTGCCGCAGAATCCCCCCGGGGGGGGCGCATCCTCCGCGCCCGCCGAGGCTTCGCAGCCGGACTCCGTGCGGACCGATCGCTTCTCCTTTACCGCCCTCGCCACGAGGCAGACGGGGTGGGACAGCGGGATCCGCAAGTTCCCGATCTCGGACCACAACAGGGTCCGGATCTCCTCCCCCGCCGCCCCGGGCGCGCCGTCGCCCAGCAGACCCCGCGGGAGCCGTTCGATTCGCCGCGCCTCTTCGCGGTCGCGAGGACCCATCGCCATCCGGGCCACGAGTGCTTCCCCGTCCTCCGAGAGAAGGAACAGGATCGCCCGGCTGAAATTCAGCCCCCCCGGAGAGACGAGGGCGTACAACATGATCGGAAGGAGCCGCTCCATCTTGACCGTAGACATCAGCGCGAGCGCGACGTCGTAGAGCGTCGAGATCCTCTGCACCTTGACCTGGTTCTCCTGCGCAAGCCGCTGCGCCTTCCGGAGCATCGATGTGTTCTCGATCGTGGTCCCCAACTGGGAGCACACCGTCTGCATCAGATGCACCACTTCCATGTCGAAATGCAGCAGCGGGGAGGCGGAATAGTAGCTGATCGTCCCCAGGGATCGCCCCTGGGAGACAATGGGAAGTCCGAGGAAGGAGACGACGCCGTGGCGGGCAAGCGCCTGGTGGAGTGGAGAATCCTCGGGGCCGTTGATCAGGAGCGGCCGCTTCTCCCGGTGGATCTTCAGCGCAAGCTGCTTCCCCACCGAACGGAGCTCCCGGCGGAAGCCGGGGCGGCCGTACCCCTCGTCCAGGACCACCGCGGGAACGCCGCGCCCATCGCCGGAAAGCCGCACGGTGCACCCGTCGGCCGACAGAAGCCGCGACGTGGTCTTGGCGATGTAGCTCAGGGCGTCCTTCACTTCCGGTGTCGAGGTGATCACGCGGCCGATCTCGTTCAGCGTGATGAGCTCCGAGACGCGCTTGCGCGCGTCGCGGTAGAGCCGGCTGTTGCGGATCGTCCCCGCCACCTCCATGGCCACCGCCCGGAGGAACGTCAGGTCCTCCTCCGTGTAGTTCGCGGACGCCAGGGTGGAGTAGTTCATCACGCCGTACAGGTACACGTCGTCCATGATCGGCACGGAGAGGATGGAGGTGAAATCGCGCAATTCCCTGGGGACCGCGAGTGAGGGGGGGGCCGCCTTTACGTCCGGGAAGAAGACCGCGGCGCGCTTCCGCGCCGCCTTTCCGGAAATCCCTTCCCCCAGCCGGACCACGAAGTCCATCGCCGTGCACTCCCCGATTTCCAGGCACGAGGAGACCCACGGCACGAGGTCCTCTCCCCGCAGTTCGCGCCGGTAGATGCAGACGCAATCGGAACCGGCCTCCCGGGAGAGGAAATCGCAGATGTACTTCAGGCGGTTTTCGACCTGGATGTTCGAGTTGGAGATCTCGACGATCCTGGCCAGCAGGGAGAAGCGGTTGTCCGTGCTCACCGCCATGGAAGGTTACCCCTTCGGGGCCCGCTTGCGCAGCGCCTTCCCGTAGAGGTCGACGTATGCCCGCGCCGATGCCTCCCATGAAAAGTCCAGCGCCATCCCCCGGCGGACGATCCCGTCCCACCTCGTACGGTCCGCGTAGGCCGCCAGCGCCCTGGACACCGCGCCCATCAGTTCCTCCGCCTCGTACCGCCGGAAGGTGAATCCGGTGCCCTCCGCGGGATTCGCGTCGGCGTCCACCACGGTATCCGCAAGGCCGCCCGTCTCCCGCACGACGGGGACGGTCCCGTACTTCAGGCTGTAGATCTGGTTGAGACCGCACGGTTCATAACGGGAGGGCATGAGATAGATGTCCGCCCCCGCCTCGATCTTGTGCGCCAACGCATTGTCGTACGCCACGCGGATGGCGATCCGTTCGGGGTATTTCCGCCCGAGCGCCTCCATCGCCTCCTCGTACTTCCGCTCCCCCGCGCCGAGGATCACCATCCGCAGCGGCTGTCCCGCGAGCCACTCCCCGATCCGCTCGACGAGATCGAACCCCTTCTGCGCCGTGAGCCGCCCGATCAGTCCGAGGATCGGCTCGTCCCCCGGGGGCAATCCGAAAGCGGAGAGCAGATCCCGCCGGCACGCCGCTTTCCCCGACAGGTCGTCCACGGAGTAGTTCGCGGCGATCCACCGGTCGGCGGCGGGGTGCCACTCCTCGTCGTCGATCCCGTTCACGATGCCGTAGAGGTCCTCCCGACGCTCGTAGAGGACTCCCTCGAGCCCGTACCCGTACTCCGGGGTCTGGATTTCCCGGCTGTACGTGTCGGACACGGTGGAGAGGATGTCCGCGAACACCAGCCCGGCCTTCATCAGGTTGATCTGCCCGTAGTACTCCAGCCCCTGCGGGGTGAACAGCTCCCACCCGAGGCCGGTCATCGGGAGGTCGTGGTTCCAGAACAGCCCCTGGTATCCGAGGTTGTGGACGGTGAAGAGCGTTCCCGTCGTCCGGAACGGCTCCCTGTCCGCGTAGAGCGTCTTCATGTAGGCGGGGATGAGGGCGGTCTGCCAGTCGTTGCAATGGAGGATGTCGTATCGCCGCCCGGAGCTCACGATCCATTCCATGACCGCGCGGCAGAAAAAGGTGAACCGCTCGCAGTTGTCGACGTAGTCGCCTTCCCGGGTGCCGTAGAGGAACTCCCGGTCGAAGTACCGGTCGTTGCGGACGAGGAAGGCGTGCACGCCGCCCCCCGCGTCGGCCTCCTCGACGCCCCCCCCCTCTTCCCGTTGCCCGAGCGGGACACGGATCGACTGACCCGCCCCGGTGAGGGGGAAGCGATCCCGGTCCACGCACCGGTAACGGGGGAGAATGCAATCGGCCTCGACCCCGATCCTGCGAAGCGCCTTGGGAAGGGCCCCTGTGACGTCCGCCAGGCCGCCCGTTTTCGCGAAGGGAACGATCTCGGAGGAGACCACGAGAACCTTCATCGCGCGGTCCCCCGGCTCACTCGGGGAGCTCCCGCAGGTACTTGGCCGACTCCTCGGGCGGGGTCGGATTGATGTAGAATCCGGATCCCCATTCGAATCCCGCCACCTTGGTCAGCTTCGGCATGATCTCGATGTGCCAGTGGTAAAACTCCGCCGCCCTCTCCTGAAACGGGGCGCTGTGGACGATGAAGTTGAACGGCGGGTTCTCGAGGGCGAGGTTCAGCCGCCGCAAGGTCCGCCGGAAGACGGCGGCGAGCCCCTTGGCCTGGTCGCCCTCGATCATCTCGTAGGCGCACTGGTGCCGCTTCGGAACGATCCAGGTCTCGAACGGGAAGCGGGGGGCGTACGGAGAGAAGGCGAGGAACTCCCCGGTCTCCTCGACGATCCGCACCTTCTGGTCCATCTCCTGGACGACGATGTCGCAGAACAGGCACCGGTCGCGGAAGCGGTAATACTCCCTGCACCCGTGCATCTCCTCCATCACCCGCTTGGGGATGACGGGAAGGGCGATCAACTGGGAGTGGCTGTGGGTCAGGGAAGCCCCGGCGGCGGCCCCATGGTTCTTGAAGATGAGGACCGACTTGAACCGGTGGTCTTTCTTCAGGTCGAGGAGACGTTCCCGGTACGCCCAGAGGACGTCCTCGAACCGCTTCTCGGGAAGGTCGAACAGGTCGATGTCGTGCCGCTCCGACTCGATGACGACCTCGTGGGCCCCGATGCCGTGCATCCGGTCGTAGATCCCGTCGGCGGCCTTCCCCAGCTCCCCCTCGATCCGCAGCGCGGGGAACTTGTTGGGAACCACGCGCAGGGTCCAGCTCGGGTCGTTCGGCTCGCCGCCCTGCCGGAAAGCGAGGATCTCCGGAGGGGTCATCCGCTCGCTACCCGGGCAGAGGGGGCACACCCCCTCGCGACGCGGCGCGGCCTCGGGGGGAAATTCGTGGGGACGCTTTGCCCGCTCGGTGGAGATGATGACCCACCGGCCGACGACCGGGTCTTTCCGAAGTTCCGTCATGGTGCCTCCGGTGGCGGGTGGGAGGCGGTGGAGGCCTCCGGCGGGACGCCTACTTTACCTCTTCCTCCTCTGCGACGGTCTTGCAATCGATGCATAGGGAGGTGACCGGGCGGGCGATCAACCGTTTCTCCTCGATCTCCCCGCCGCACCCTTGGCAGATCCCGAACGTTCCGGCCTCGATCCGCTTGATCGCCTCCTTGATCTTGGCCACGAGTTTCCGGTCCCGGTCGCGGAGGCGGAGGGTGAAGTTCCGGTTCGACTCGAGGGAGGCCCGGTCGGTCGGGTCCGGGAAGTTCTCCTCGACGTGCGTCATGTCGACGACCGTCCGCTCCGCTCCCGCCATCAGTTCGTCCAGCTGATGTTGAAGATCTGCCCGGCATTTTTCGATGACGGCGCGGTCCATCGGCTCCAGCCCCCGGGGAACAGCCCCCGGGGAATACGGTATCGCGTTTCCCCGGGGGTGTAAAGACGGCGCCCCCCGCCGGACACGCCGCGTTCCGCCGGAGACGGCGTCTCGCCAAAGGGGCGCGTCGGGGCGCTCAGAGGCTCAGTTCGGCTCCCAGGAGGAAGTGGATCCCCGGGGCGGGGTACTCTTTCCGTTCCTCGTAGTCGCGGTTCAGCAGGTTCAAGACCTTCCCCGTCAGGGCGACCTGCGGTGTTTCTCCGGACCCGGTCGTCCAGAGGTACCTGCCGTAAAAGTCGACCCGGGCGTATCCCGGCCGTCGCTTGTCGCCGCCGTTGGGCGGCGCGTCCAGTTCGTCGCTCTCCACCCGCCAATCGACGCGCCCCTGCAACCGGGAGGCGGGCGTCACGAGAACGGACAGACTCCCGCGCTGGTTCGGGATTCCGAGAATCCGCTGCCGGTTCGTCTTGTCCCAGGTCGCCGAGTAGGTGTAGGTACCTGCGAACCCGACGATTTCCGTGAGCTGCCAGGAGCCGTTGATCTCCACGCCCCGGGAAATCGCATCGACGTTCCGCATTTCCCCGAATCCCGCCGGCCCCGGGACCGAATCGACGAACTGGATCAGTCCCCGGTGATCGCTGAAGAACCAGGTCGTGGAAAGCGATCCACGGCCCTTCGCGATCGCCAGATCGGCGCCCGCCTCGTACGATACCGAGACCTCCGGAGAAAGATCGGGGTTGCCGATGAAGGGATCGAATTTCTCCGAGGCCGTCGGAGGGCGGAATCCACGCCCCGCGGCGGCCCGGATCTTGAGCGGAACCGATGCGAATTCCCGGTACGCGGCCACCTTGGGATTGAACTCCGTTCCTCCGACGGAGTTTCGGTCCAGCCTTCCCCCGACGCTGACCCCGAAACCCTTGTGCGGCCGCAACTCCTCCTGGAGATACAAGGACCGGCTATACGTCGTGGAAGGCGGGTTGAAGATGTCCGTAATACGATCCTTCTCGAATTCCGCCCCCAGGATGGTCGTGGAGATCCTCCCGGGTGTGTAGCGCCCCTGGACCGCCGCCACCGACTTGCGCGACTTGGTGACGTCTTCGAAAGGGAAGGGGAAGTCGTCCGTCGGGTCGGGGGGGTCATTGACGTGAAGGAACTCGTCGTAACCGCCGGCCGAAGCCGATACCGCGAGCGCATCGGAGAGCTTCGCCTCCCATCGGGCGCCCGCAAGAAAACCGCGGCGCGTCTCCAGGTGGTTGGAGTCGCGGCGGGATCCGAAGTCTATGGGGATCTCCTTGTTGGCGTCGGTGGAAAGCAGGAGAAGATGGACACGCTGCCTGTCTCCCACCTTCAGGTCGCCGGTCCCGAGGAACGACACCAGCTCGGTCCCGTCGTTCGGGAGCGCGCCGTCGCTGCGGTACCCGCTTCCGGCCAGGTGGAAACTTCCCCAGGCGCCTCCGGTCGATGCGGACCCGTTCCCTGCGACGGTATCGAAACTGCCCCCCGACAAGCCCACCCCGTACCGGGTTCCACCCGTGCCCTTCCGGGGAATGAAGTTCACCACGCCGCCGCTCGCATACGACCCGTAGAGCGCGCTCTGCGGACCCCGCACCACTTCGACCTGTTCGAACAGGTCCGACGAAAGCGATCCGATGTCGAATTCGCTGGTTCCGGGACTGTTGACCGGGAACCCGTCGATCATCACCAGCGTCTGGGTGCTCTTTCCCCCGCGGATCTTGATGTTTTCCATGTTCCCCGCCGTGCCTCTCCGCTGGACATCCACCCCGGGGAGTCCCTGGAGGACGTCGCCGACGAAGCCCGCGCCCTTCAGATCGATCTCTTCCCGGGTCACCACGCTCACCGACGAGGCCTGCTCGGAAACCTTCTCCGGAATGCGCGTCGCGGTGACGATCACCGGCTCGGTCCGCACGGGTTCCTGCGCTATCGCGGGGACGGAACCCGGCAGGAAGACGGCCAAGATCACTGCAACCGCGCACCGCGCACCGTGGAGTGTCGGCGTTCCCCAGCCCCGATCCCCGATCCGTAACCTCTTGAATCCCTGCATCGCTCCTCCTTTCCCTCGAAAGGGTGTGGGTTGATACAGGACGGACCGGATCTTCTGGCTTCCGGCGGCCTACTTCCCGCGCCTTCCCACCCCTTCCGCGGGGTAGTGGCATCCTTGCGGGTTTCGTTCCGGTGACAGATGCGGGGCAGCGACGGATTCGCACCGTCTTCCCCGGTTCCGCCCTGGTTGGAACCTAATTCTTCGTCGGCATCCCGCGAAGCGGGGTGACGCGGATCGCGCCGGTCGCCGGGTTCCGGTCGCAGGCGACCGCCACCCCGTACGCCGCGTGCACGTTCCCCGGCGTGAGCACCTCCTCCGGCCGCCCCTGCGCCGCCACCGTCCCGCCCGACAGCAGGACGATCCGCTCCCCGTACTCCGCGCACAGCGACAGGTCGTGCGAGGCGACCAGCGCGGCGATCCCGCACGTCTCCTTCAGTTGCGTGACGATCTCGTAGAACGCGACCCGGTGCCGGATGTCGAGGAACGCCGTCGGCTCGTCCAGCAGCATCACCCGCGCCCCCTGGGCGATCGCCCGGGCCACGGTCGCCCGCTGGCGCTCCCCCGCGGAGATCTCGGCCAGGGTCCGATCCCGCAGCCCGGTCAGCTCCGTCTTCTCCATCGCCCGCTCCACCTGCTCCAGGTCCTCCTTCGACGTTCCCCCGAAGAACCCCTGGTGCGGGAATCGCCCGAGCGCGACGTACGCCTGCACCGTCATCGGGAAGTCGACCGGCGGGTCCTGCCCCACGACCGAGAGCAGGCGCGCCATCTCCCGGCGGCGGAATTCCCCCGGAGGACGGCCGCACATCAGCACCTCCCCCTCGCGGGGCGGGAGGATCCCCGACAGGATCCGGATCAGCGTGCTCTTTCCGGCCCCGTTGGGACCGAGGAGGATCGTCACCTCTCCCGGGAAAAGGTCGACGCTCACCCCGCGCAGGATGTCCCTGTCCCCGTAGCCGAATCCTACTCCGCGGGCGGACAGCACCGGGTTCACGACCGTCCCCCGTTGCGGCGGAGCAGATGGAGAAAGAAGGGCGCGCCGGCGAGCGCGGTGACCGCCCCCACCGGCAGCTCCCCCGCGGGGGACGCGACGCGGGCAAGCGTGTCGGAGAGGACGAGGAACGCGCCGCCCAGCAGGAACGACGCCGGCAGGAGGCGGCGGTGCCCGGATCCCACCAGCACCCGCGCCCCGTGGGGAACGATGAGCCCGACGAAGCCGATGAGCCCCGAGACCGCGACGACCGAGCCGGCCAGCAGCGACGCCGTGAGGTACGTCGCCGTCTTCACCCGCTCCACGGAGAGCCCCGCCTGGAACGCCGCGTGATCGCCGAGGAGGAGCAGGTCCAGGCCGCGGGAGAGCAGGTACAGGAGGACCGTGCCGAGCGCGACGTACGGGAAGAGGACCGCGACGCGGCGGGGGGTTCCCAGGCCCAGGTCCCCCATCAGCCAGTAAAGGGCTCCGGGGATCTTCCCGGGCGGGGAGAGGGTCACCATCAGCATGATGACCGCGTTGAGGAACGCCCCGACGACCACTCCCATCAGGATCAGCCGCTCCGGGGAGACGCCGCTCCGCCGTCTGGCGAGGAGGAAGACGGCCAGTGCGGCCAGCGCCGCTCCGCCGAAGGCGCACAGCGGAAGGAGCGGGGAAGCGTCCGCCGACAGGAAGAGAGCGACCGTGAGCGCACCCACCGCGGCTCCCCCCGAGACGCCGAGGATGTACGGGTCGGCGAGCGGGTTGCGCAGCAACGCCTGGAAGGCGACGCCGGAAGAGGCGAGGGCCCCGCCCACGAGGGCGCCCAGGAGGGCCCGTGGGAGCCGCAGCGACAACAGGACCCGGCCGGGAGTGTCGTCCGTTCCCCGGAAGATCGCGTCGAAGGCCGCGCGGGGAGAGATCGACACCGGCCCGGTGGCCGCGGAGAGGACCAGCGCGCCGAGGAGCGCCGCGGCGAGCACGGGGAAGACCGCGCCGCTCCTTTTCCCGCCGGCCGTCACCGCTTCCCCCCCCCGCCCGCCGCGGGCGCCTTCACCCGCTTCTCCCGCCAGGCCGCGAGAGCCGCGGAGATCCGCTCCAGAGCCGTCACCATCCGGGGCCCGGGGCGGGTGACGAGGTCCCCGTCGAGCGTGACCACGGCCTCCTCCCGGAAGGCGGGGACCTCCTTCCAGCGCGTGACCTCCCGCGGGAACCGTTCGACGCCCGTCATCCCGGCGACGAACACCACGTCCGGACGGGCGGCGACCAGATCCTCGACGGAGAGCCTCGGATACCTGCCTGCGATCCGCGCGGCGACGTTCCTCCCGCCGGCGAGACGCACCAGTTCGTCCATGAAGGTCCCGCTCCCGGCGGCGATCACCGGCGCGGTCGATACGACGAAGAGGACGTTCGGCGAGGCGGCGTCCGTCCCCCTCGTTGCGGCGCGCACACGCTGCGCCCGGCGGCGAAGCGCCGCCGCCTCCGCGATCCCCCGGTCCGCGGCCCCCAGGAGGGCGCCCACGCGCTCGATCGCCGTGAAGACCGCGTCGAGATTCTGCGGAGCCACGGCGAAGCAGGGGATCCCCATCTCCTCGAGGGCCCGCACCTTTTCCCGGGGATTCCCGTCCGTGGTGCACAGGACGAGATCCGGAGAGAGGGCGACGATCCGCTCGACGTCCGGGTCGCTCACGCCGCCGATGTTCGGCAACGTTGCGGCGGCGGGGGGGAAGTTGCAATACCGGGTGACGCCGACGAGGGAATCGCCGCGGCCGAGGAGGAAGACGATCTCGGTGAGGCTGGGGGCCAGGGAGACGATGCGGCGGGGGGATGCGGCGAGGCGGACGGTGACGCCCCGGTCGTCCTTCAACGCGAGGGGGAACCGGTCCGCCGCGAACGCGGGCCGGTCGATCGCGGACGCAAGCAGGGCGACGGCGGGGAGGAACCCCGCGAGAAAACGTCGTGCGACGTCGATCCGGACGCGACCCGACATGGAGCATCCCCCGACCCGATGCCCCGCGGAAAATGGATGGGAAATGAATCGCGCGTCCTGACGGCGAAAGCGCCCCGGCCCTTCTCCCGCGAAAGGCGTCTCGGGATCTCTCCCCGCCGGGAAGGTCTCCTGGCTTCCGGTTCCCCG
>Ga0209211_10001241_pt1 | contig 49066 bp, 38 predicted proteins | sample RifGroA2_FD_183992 | JGI IMG/M metagenome (GOLD analysis project Ga0209211, IMG submission 183992) | Groundwater microbial communities from Rifle, Colorado, USA - Groundwater A2 (SPAdes) (version 2) | ecosystem: Environmental > Aquatic > Deep subsurface > Groundwater | place: Rifle, Colorado...
ATAATCTTTCACTTGATTCTCCTAACTTTTGATCAAGTCAGTAGAGTCAGGCTGACCGTAGCGCTCGGTCAAACCTTGTGAGTCCCCCGGCTAAGCCGGGGGATTACCTTATTTATTTATTGTGGTTCCTCGATTGCAACCAGGGAAGCAGCGTCTCTTCCGGCATGGGTCTGGCGTAGAAAAATCCCTGAATGGCATCGACCCCCGCGTCGAGCAGGGCGTCGATCTGTTCTTTTGTTTCGCAACCTTCGGCGACGATGGTCATGCCCAATTCGTGACCGAGTTGGGTCATCGCCCTGACCACCGCCAGCGCGCGCTTGTCTTCGGGCAGCACGGTGACGAAGGCGCGATCCAGCTTGAGTTTTCGGGCTGGAATGTCTTTCAGGTTGGCCAAACAGGAGTAGCCGGTGCCAAAATCGTCGATAGCTAGTCCGACGCCCGCGGCAATGGCGTTCTTCAAATTATTCTGGACGGTGTCGGAAATATCCATGAAGAGGGATTCGGTCAGCTCCAGTTCAACCAGTTCCGGCTTAACGTTGGAACAGATCAGTGCCGCATGCAGCGCTTGAGTGAATTTCGGCGAGACCAACTGGGCGCGCGAGACGTTGATCGCAACCTTGGTGTAATAGCCGGCATCCTGCATCAGGCGCGCGTGCATCGCCCCCTGCAGCAGACTCCATTCGCCGAGTCGGATTATCAGGCCGGTCTTCTCCGCGACCGGGATAAACTTGGCGGGCGAGATATTTTCACCTCCTACCGAACATCGCATCAGCGCTTCGGCGGCCTCGATACTCCCGTCCGCACGAATGATTGGTTGGTTGGTAGTGCAAGCTGATGCCGCCGGTCTCCAGGGCCGTATGCAAGCTATTCTCGATCGATAGTTCCTCGCGTGCGAGGGTGATGCCGAGGCGTCCGGGGATCGGCTCTTTACCGGAACAAACGATGCTGTTCCCGCCTTTGTTCTTGGCCGCGAACATCGCCCGGTCGGCCCGGTCGAGCAGGGTTAGCGAGTCTTCGCCGGGTTCGTGGATCGCGATGCCGATGCTCGCGGTCGGGCGCAACGTCAGGCTGCCTATGGTGAGCGGCTCTTCGACTGTGCTGGCAAGTTCCTTCGCCAACTGCTGCGCGAGCTCGCTGTCGCAGTTCGGCATCAGGAAAACGAACTCGTCGCCGCCCATTCTGGCAAGCTCCGCGCGTCCGCTCACCCGATTGCGGAAGCGCACCCCGAGGTTTTCGATTACCTCGTCGCCGCCCAGTTGGCCGAACGATTCGTTGATTTGTTTGAAACGATCGAGATCGACCCAGATAACGGCCAGCGGTTTTTTATCTGCCGTCGAGTTGGCCACCAGTTTCAAGGTGGTTTGAATACAGCCAAATCGATTCAGAAATCCGGTGAGGGAATCTATGCTATTCATGTCTTGGTGCGAACTGCACTGATGTCGCGGGCGATAAGGATAAACCAAACGGGAATCTTGCGCAGCCGGCAGTGCAATCTGCTGGTTTCGATGAGGCGCGCCCAGGCTAGGCTGCACCGGCATCCAGCCGCGTGATGAAACCGGCCAGTTCGGGCGGCAATGGCGCGGTGATGCTCAACGGCTCGCCGGTCAACGGATGGTTGAACGAAATTGAATGAGCATGTAAGAACATTCGCTTAAGGCCTTGTTTAATTAGCTTCTTGTTGCGAGCGAAATCGCCATACTTGTCGTCACCCGCAATGGGAAAGCCGAGGTGAGACAAGTGCACGCGGATCTGGTGGGTGCGTCCGGTCTTCAGTTCGGCCTCCAGCAAGCTGAATTCCGGCCAACTCTTTTGCAGATTGAAGATAGTGTAGGCCTGCTGGCCATCCTCGCGCACCATAACGCGCTTTTCGCCTTGTGGTGTGTCGAATTTGTGCAGCGGCAGTTTGACGTGCTGGCGCGCGTTCTTCCATTGCCCCAGTACCAGCGCGTAATAACGTTTGTCGCTGTTGCCCTCGCGCATGATCTCGTGCATCCCGGTCAGCGCGGAGCGCTTCTTTGCCACCAGCAGTACGCCGGAGGTCTCGCGATCCAGCCGGTGTACCAGTTCCAGGAACTTGGCCTGCGGACGGGCGCGGCGCAATTGCTCGATCACCCCGAAGCTGACCCCGCTGCCGCCATGCACCGCCGTCCCGGACGGCTTGTTGATTGCCAGCAGCGCCTCGTCCTCGTACAGGATGGGAAATTCCATGGCCGGAACGAACTCTGCTTCGGGCTTTTCCGCGACGCGGATCGGAGGGATGCGCAGCATATCCCCCAGTTGCAGCCGGTAAGTTTGAGTCACGCGCTTCTTGTTCACCCGCACCTCGCCACCGCGCAAAATGCGGTAAATATGGCTCTTGGGTACGCCTTTCAGGTGCCGGAACAAGAAGTTGTCGATACGCTGATCCGCGCCACTTTCGTCCACTTCCATCAGTGTCACGGATTCTTTGCGTAAATCATTCATTTTGAATATACTTCGCCGCTCGCGCGTTTTGGGATTTGGGTGAAATTGGGATGTAGTTCCCGTAAAAAGCGACGGCGCAATACGCCGCCACCCCTGAGAAACCAGCCGCAGCCCGGTTAATATCGCTCACCGGAACCAGCAGCGATAGTAATTGATTTACGCGCTCAAAGCACCTGTGGATTTTCCGTGACGGGGCAAGAGTCGCAGCACTTTGCTGGTCGAGTCGGATGCTGACCGGAGCCGCTATTTTGCCGCTCCGCCCACATCCAGGTTTCTCCCCCACTGTGTCGGCGGCCGCTGCTGCATCACCCAAGACAATTTAAGACAAGCTACTGACTGAGAACCTGATTTTGACCAACCGTACGCACAAACCAATACTGCTTGCACGATTGCTCACTGCTTGTTCATCTGGCACGTCTAACCGCGTGTAGCTTGATCTCGCCCGTGTCAGAGCGCGGGAGACAATAAAAATGAAACGCATGTTATTTAATGCGACACAACCGGAAGAACTCCGTGTCGCCATTGTCGACGGTCAGAAATTGATCGACCTCGACATCGAAACAGCCGGTAAAGAGCAACGCAAGAGCAATATCTACAAAGCTGTCATCACCCGCATCGAACCCAGCCTCGAAGCCTGTTTCGTCGAATACGGCGGTAGCCGCCACGGCTTCCTGCCTTTCAAGGAAGTATCTCCCCAATATCACCAGCCCGGCTGCGGCAACCGCCCCAGCATCAAGGAAGCATTGCGCGAAGGCCAGGAACTGCTGGTTCAGGTCGAAAAGGACGAGCGCGGCAACAAGGGCGCGGCGCTGACCACCTATATCAGTCTGGCTGGCCGTTACATCGTGCTGATGCCGAACAATCCGAACGGCGGCGGCGTGTCGCGCCGTATCGAGGGCGAGGAACGCAACGAGCTGCGCGAAGTGCTGTCGCATATCGATGTGCCGCAGGGTATGAGCATCATCGCCCGCACCGCCGGCATCGGTCGCAACGAAGAAGAGCTGCAGTGGGACCTGAATTATCTGAAGCAGTTGTGGGATGCGATCGAAGGCGCGGCCCAGTCCGAGAAGGCACCGTCGCTGATCTACCTGGAAGGCAGCCTGGTAGTGCGCGCGATTCGCGACTACTTCAATCCTGAAATCGGCGAAATTCTGATCGACACCGAGGACATCTACCAGCAGGCGCTGGCGTTCATGAGTACGGTGATGCCGGATAATGTCGACCGCATCAAGCGCTATATCGACGATGTACCGCTGTTCTCGCGCTTCCAGATCGAGCATCAGATCGAATCCGCCCATGCGCGCGAAGTGCGCCTGCCCTCCGGCGGTGCGATCGTGATCGACCACACCGAAGCGCTGACCTCCATCGACATCAACTCGGCGCGCTCCACCAAGGGTGCGGACATCGAGTCGACCGCGTTCAACACCAACCTCGAAGCGGCCGAAGAGATCGCTCGCCAGTTGCGCCTGCGCGACCTGGGCGGCTTGATCGTGATCGACTTCATCGACATGGAATCGAGCAAGAACCAGCGTGCCGTAGAAGATCGCCTGCGCGATTCGCTACGCTACGACCGTGCCCGCGTGCAGACCGCGAAGATTTCGCGCTTCGGTCTGCTGGAATTGTCGCGCCAGCGCCTGCAGCCCAGCCTGGGCGAGAGCAACTACATCGCCTGCCCGCGTTGCAGCGGCATCGGCCACATCCGCGGCACCGAGTCTTCCGCATTGCACATCCTGCGCATCCTGCAGGAAGAAGCGATGAAGGACAGCAGCGTCGCGATTCATGCCCAGGTGCCGGTGGATGTCGCCACCTTCCTGCTGAACGAGAAGCGCGCCGACATCCATCGCATCGAATCGCGCCTGAAGGTCAGCGTCATGCTGATTCCGAACCCGCACATGGAAACGCCGAATTACACTATCAACCGTCTGCGTCACGACGACCTGACCGCCGAGGTGCTGCAAGCCAGCTACAAGCTGGTCGAGAAGCCAGCGGAAGAAAAACCGCTGACTGCGGCACAGGAACAGCAGAAGGCCGTGCGCGCCACCGCAGTGGTGAAGGGCATCACTCCGGCGCAGCCGGCTCCTGTCAAGGCTGAAGAACCCAAGGCCAAGGAACAGTCGCTGTTCGGCAAGGTTATCGGCTGGTTCAAGTCGTTGGCTGCCGAAGAAGAGAAGCCGAAGGAAAAGCCGGCCGCAGGCAAGTCGCGTCAGCGGCGTGAGCGCGGTGAGCGTACAGAACGCGGCGAGCGCGAAGGTGGCAAGCGTCGTGATCGTGGCGAGCGGGCCGACCGCAACGAACGCGGTGGCGAAGGTCGTCGCGAGCGAGGCGAGAAACCGGCACAGACCGAAACCAAGCAGCAGGAACCGCGTCAGCAGGCCGAACGCGAACCGCGTGAACCACGCGAGCCGCGCCAACCGAAGCCGCCGCGTCCACCGCGTGTAGCCCCGGTTGCCGAAGCCGAGAAGCCGGTACAGGAACCCCAGGTTACCGCTCCCGTAGCCGAACAGGCTGAAGAGGGCGGTGCGCGTGACGGAACTCGTCGTCGCGGTCGCCGCGGTGGTCGCCGCGAACGCGAGCGTCGCGAAAATGGCGATGTAATGACGACGGAAAATGTTGCTGGCGAGCAGGCCGCACCTGCTACTCCGGCCCGTTCGAAGCCGACCGAGTATGTCGCATATCCCGCCGGCTACGTGGCGCCCGTGAAGCCGACCGAGTATATCGCTTACCCGGCGAACTATGTGCCACCGGCACCGGTCGCTGCACCACAACCCGTTGCAGCCGCACCTGTAGCTGCGGTCAGCGATGCAGGACTGATCCAGATCGAAACCGATCCGGGCAAGTTCAGCGCTGTTGCAGAAACTGCTCCTGCCAGCAACCAGCCGGTAAACCGCCGCCGCACGCGTCAACGTGAGGTCTATGTCGAGAATGAACCGCTGGTTCAGATCGAGACCCAGCACCCGCAAGCGTAATTTCGGTCAGGCAGTAAAACAAAAAACCGCACGATGAAAATCGTGCGGTTTTTTGTTGGTTGGTGTCCGGAAAATTCGCCGGGGCTTAAACTAGCCCCGGCGAACGCGAAAGTTCAGGGGAACTTCGGCGCCACCTGCGGCAAGCCCCAAATCTCGCGGTTGTAATCGAGTATGGTGCGGTCGCTGGAGAACTTGCCGCTGGTTGCGGTGTTGATGATGCTCATGCGCGTCCATTCGCCACGATTGCGGTAAGCATGGGCCACAAGGCGCTGGCAATCGATGTAGCTGCGGAAATCGGCCGCTGTCAGCCAAGGGTCGCCCGGGCTGTAAATCGACTGGATAATAGGATCGAAAATACCCGGCTCAAACAGGTTGAAGTGTCCGCTGGATAACAGGCCCATCACGCGCCGGAAGTCTTCGTCGGCATTGATGATGGCGGCTGGATCGTAATGGCCGCGCATCGCGTCGACTTGTTCCGCATTCAGACCGAACAGGAAGAAATTCTCCTCGCCGGCTTCTTCGCGGATTTCGATGTTTGCGCCGTCCAGCGTGCCTATGGTCAGCGCACCGTTCATCATGAACTTCATGTTGCCTGTGCCAGAGGCCTCCTTGCCGGCAGTCGAAATCTGTTCGGACAGATCGGTTCCGGGGCAGATCGCTTCCATCGCGGTGACGCGATAGTTAGGCAGGAATGCCAGGCGCAGCAGGCCTTGGGTGTCCGGATCGCTGTTGATGATATGGGCGACGGAGTTGACCAGTTTGATGATGCGCTTTGCCATCATGTAACCGGGGGCGGCCTTGCCGCCGATCAGCACGCAACGCGGTGTCCAGTCGGCGGTATCGCCGCGCTTGATGCGATCGTACAGATGGATGACATGCAATACGTTCAACAACTGCCGCTTGTATTCGTGGATGCGTTTAACCTGCACGTCGAACATCGCATTGCTGTCGAACTCGACGTCGCAGTCGCGTTTCACCATCTCGACCAAACGCTGTTTGTTTGCCTGCTTCACGTCATGCCAGCGCGAGCGGAATGCGGGATCGTCGGCGAACTTCTTAAGTTGCTGCAGTTTCGACAGGTCGTTGCGCCAGTCGGAGCCTATGGTGTCGTCGATCAGGATGCCCAACGCCGGGTTGCTCCATGACAGCCAGCGGCGTGGCGTGACGCCATTGGTCTTGTTGTTGAACTTGCCCGGAAACATTTCGAAAAAGTCGCGGAACAGATGTTGTTGCAATAATTGCGAATGGAGTGCAGCAACACCGTTGACCGAGTGACAAGCCACCACGGCCAGATAAGCCATGCGCACCTGCTGGTCATGGCCTTCTTCGATGATGGACATGCGGCGCTGGCGCTCGATGTCACCGGGGTAGCGCAATGCCACCTTGGCAATGAAGCGGGCATTGATTTCACGCACGATATCCATCAGGCGCGGCAGCAAGCGACCAAACATGCTGACCGACCATTTCTCCAGCGCTTCCGGCAACAGCGTATGGTTGGTGTAGGCCATCGTACGGCAGGTGATGGACCATGCCTCGTCCCAGCTCAGACCGTGCTCGTCCATCAACAGTCGCATCAATTCAGGCACCGCGCAGGTCGGGTGGGTGTCGTTCAACTGGAAGCAGTTCTTCTCGGCGAAGTTACTGAAGTCATGGTCGTGCATCTTGATCCATTGGCGCAGCACATCCTGCAAGCTGGCCGAGGCGAGGAAATATTGCTGGCGCAGACGCAGTTCCTTGCCGTTTTCGCTGGCATCGTTGGGATAGAGCACCATCGTGATGTGCTCGGCGGCATTTTTGGACGCGACGGCTTCGGTGTAGCTGCCGGCATTGAATTCCGTCAAATCGAATTCTTCTGTCGCCGCCGCGCGCCACAGGCGTAGCGTGTTCACCGTGCCGTTCTGGTAGCCCGGCACCGGCACGTCGTAGGGCATCGCCATCACGTCGTGGGTGTCGACCCAGCGCACATGCATGCGGCCGGTATGGTCGGTGAAATATTCGGTGCGGCCGCCGAACTTGATCCGCGTGGCGAATTCCTGACGCTCGATTTCCCAGGGATTGCCGTCGCGCAGCCAGTGATCCGCTTCTTCGATCTGGTGTCCGTTCTCAATCTTCTGGCGGAACATGCCGTATTCGTAGCGGATGCCGTAACCCATCACCGGCAATTGCAAGGAAGCGCAGCTATCGAGGAAGCAGGCAGCCAAGCGGCCGAGGCCGCCGTTGCCCAGGCCTGCATCGTGCTCGTGTTCGGCGATTGCGTCGAGTTCCACTTCCAGTTTGCGCAACGCGGTGGCCGTGTTCGGGTCGATGTCCAGATTCAGCATCGCGTTGCCGAACGCACGCCCCATCAGGAACTCCAGCGACAGGTAATAGGTTCGTTTGCAGTCCGCTTCGCGGTAAGCCAGGCGCGTATTGCGCCAGCGTTCCACCAGACGATCGCGCAACGACAGCACCATCGATTCGTACATCTGGTAGCTGGAGAACTGCGGTTCGTCGCGGCCCAGCGTGTGGCTGAAATAACGGCGAAAATCGTCAACGATGCTGTCGGCATCCATACCTAGGGGGGGCAGGTTGCCGATCACGGAAGGTGTGCGGCTCTTTTTGGCTGAGGTCTTGATGATGTGCTCCTCGGTTCGATCTGTTCAGGCGATATGCCTCACTCTGCACGGTCTTACGCAAATAAGTGCGAAAAATCCGCCGGCTCGGCTGCAATCCAAATTATACCGTCATTGCCGGAGACTACACGGTCGGATTCGGCGCGACACCTGAGAACGCCGCGTCAATAATGCTTGTGTGCCGCGACGCGATGGAAGCTGCCGATGCCAGGGGCAATCTCTCCCGGCGGGGCGATGTCCCAGCGCCATTGCTCCGACGCCTTGTCATCGAAGCCAAGTCTGGCTGCAAAATCGATCTTCTCGATTACGTTGTCGTTGCGATCATGGACTGTTTGCTCCATATCGGCCAGCAGACAGGTCGGTGCTGCAAAGGCGGCGAGGTAGTCCAGATGCTGCCGCATCAGGCGTATGCCCCATGTTTCCAGTGTTGCTTCATCCAGTTCGGGGAAACGCCGACGCAGCCAGTCCAGAGGCAAGAGCGGCAACTGGGAGAGCAGGTTGACCGAGGCGATCCAATCGATGCCCGGCTCGTTGAGAAAACGCTCCGGCGGCGGCAAATCGAGAGACTGCGGCGATATCGTATCCAGCCGAGACATGAATCCGGTGACATCGTGAGAGATGCACAGCACGTTGGCATAACGTCGCACTATGCGTCTCACTTCGGGCAGATGAACGACATCGACCAGATACACCTTCTCGAAACGCCGGGCCAACTCGTCCAGCGGGATATCCAGCAACAGTCCGGAACCGAATACCAGCGCGGTGCGGAATCTGGTGCAGGCCTGCAGCGAATCGAGCAGGGCCGCGCGGCTGTGTTCCAGATGCGGCTGCCAAGCACTCCGGCAGCGCCGGTAACGCGAGCGGATGGCTATGCTTTCGCGCAAATAGCCCAGTTTGCGCGCGGGCTGCGGGCAGTCGGCGGCAAGGTAAAGCAGCCATTCGGTCAGCATGGCTGGAGTTTTCGGATGATAGACGCTCCCGAGTTACAGGTAACGCTAGCGATGCAGGCGGTAGTGACCGATCAAGCCTGAGGTCGAAGCATCATGCGCCGATGCGGCTCCACTGTCATGCAGCTCCGGCAGTATCTTGCCCGCCAGTTGCTTGCCCAGCTCCACGCCCCATTGGTCGAAGGGGTTGATGTTCCATACCACGCTCTGCACGAACACCTTGTGCTCGTACAGCGCGATCAGCATGCCGAGGGTATGCGGGTCGAGCCGGTCGAACAGCAGGGTGTTGGTCGGCTTGTTGCCGGGGAAGACCTTGTGCGGCAGCAGAGTTTCGAGCGGCTCGTCGCTCAGGCCTTGCGCTTCGAGTTCGGCGCGAGCTTCCTCGGCGGTCTTGCCGAGCATCAGCGCCTCGGTCTGGGCGAAGCAGTTGGCGAGCAGGATCGCGTGGTGGTCGCCAACGGGGTTGTGACTGTGCATCGGTGCGAGAAAATCCGCCGGGATCATGCGCGTGCCCTGGTGGATCAACTGATAGAAGGCGTGTTGGCCATTGGTGCCGGGTTCGCCCCACATCACCATGCCGGTGTCGTAGTCGACCGGGTTACCGTCGCGATCCACACGCTTGCCGTTGCTTTCCATGTCCAGTTGCTGCAGGTAAGCGGGGAATCGGTGCAGGTACTGGTCGTAGGGGAATACAGCATTGGCGCCGGCGCCGAAGAAGTTGCCGTACCAGACGCCGAGCATGCCCATCAGCACCGGAATGTTCTGCTTTAGCGGTGCACTGCGGAAGTGTTCATCCATTGCGTAGGCCCCGCCCAGCAATTCCTCGAAGCGGTCCATGCCGACATACAGCGCGATAGGCAGGCCGATGGCCGACCACAGCGAATAGCGCCCGCCGACCCAGTCCCAGAATTCGAACACATTGTCCGGGTTGATGCCAAACTCGCCGGTGGCCTTGAGGTTGGTCGAGACTGCCGCGAAGTGTTTCGCGACGGCCTGTTCATCACCCAGCTTGCCGACCAGCCAGGCACGCGCCGAACGCGCATTGGTCAGCGTTTCCTGGGTGGTGAACGTCTTGGAACTGACGATGAACAGCGTAGTCTCGGCGTCCAGCGTCTTCAGGGTTTCGGCCAAGTGGGTCCCGTCGACGTTGGAGACGAAATGCGCGCGCAGGTCGTTGCGGGCATAGGCCTTGAGCGCCTCGCACACCATCAGCGGGCCAAGATCGGAACCGCCGATGCCGATGTTGACGATGTCGGTGATCTGTTTGCCGGTGTGGCTGCGATGTTCGCCGCCACGCACCGCATCGGCGAAACGTCGCATATGTCCGAGCACACGACGCACATCGGGCATCACGTCACGGCCGTCCACCATGACCGGACGGTCAGAGCGGTTGCGCAATGCGCTATGTAGTGCTGCACGGTGTTCGGTGCTGTTGATCCTGTCGCCGCGGAACATGCGCTCTATCCAACTGGACAATCCGGCCTGTTCGGCGAGCGCGATCAGCAGTTCGACGGTCTCGCCGGTAATGCGATTCTTTGAATAATCGAACAGCAGATCATCGAGCCGGATCGAGAGACGTTCGAAACGCGCAGGATCGTCACGGAACATCCTGCGCATGGAGAGCTGATCGGTGACGTTATGGTGGGCCTTGAGTGCTTGCCACGCGGGCGATTGAGTGAGTTTCGACATGATGGTCAATTCAAATCAATAACGGTTTTCAGGCTGATGGATATCAGGCTTCAGGGACGAGGATGACTCCGGCCAACGGCGGCAACGATATCACTGCGGAATAGGGTAGCCCCATCCACGGCGTCGGTTCGACCTGGATCAGCCCGGCGTTGCCGATGTTGCTGCCCGCGTAGTATTCCGAATCACTGTTCAACACCTCGCGGTAACTGGTCTGCATCGGCAGGCCAATGCGGTATTGTTTGCGCGGCACTGGCGTCAGGTTCAGCGCGACAATAACGCTGGAACCGTCGCGAGCAAGACGTTGGTATGACAACACAGAATGCTCAGCATCATTGCAGTCTATCCAGCTGAAACCTTCCGACTGGAAGTCCTGGTCGTGCAGCGCCGTCAGCTTGCGGTACAACTGGTTCAGGTCGCAGGTCAGATTCTGTACGCCGCGATGGTAATCCTGGCCGAGTTGCCACCATTCCAGCTCCCATTTCGATTGCCACTCGCGTCCCTGAGCGATTTCGTTGCCCATGAAGTTGAGTTTCTTGCCTGGGCTGGTCATCTGATAGGTCATCAGCAGACGCAGGTTGGCGAATTTCTGCCAAGCGTCCCCCGGCATCTTGGACAGCAGCGAGCCCTTGCCGTGCACCACCTCGTCGTGCGAAAACGGCAGCACGAAGTTCTCGCTATAAGCGTACAGCTGGCCGAAGGTGAGCTGATTCTGGTGATAGCGGCGATGCACCGGTTCATGCTGGAAATAGCTCAATGTGTCGTTCATCCAGCCCATGTTCCACTTGATCGAGAAGCCGAGGCCGCCGAGGTAGGTGGGTCGGGACACGCCGGGCCAGGCGGTGGATTCCTCGGCCATCGTCAGGGCGCCGGGAAATTCCTCGTGCACCATGATGTTCATTTCGCGCAGGAAGTCCACCGCGTCGAGGTTCTCGCGTCCGCCGTACTTGTTAGGGATCCATTCGCCGGCCTTGCGCGAGTAGTCCAGATACAGCATCGAGGCGACTGCATCGACGCGCAGGCCGTCGAAATGAAACTCCGATAACCAGTAATGCGCGCTGGACATCAAAAAGCTCTTCACCTCATTGCGCCCGAAGTTGAAGATATGTGTGCCCCAATCCTGATGAAAGCCGAGGCGAGGGTCTTCATGTTCATACAGCGCGGTACCGTCGAAACGCGCCAACGCCCAGCTATCCTGAGGGAAGTGCGCCGGCACCCAGTCGAGGATCACGCCGATGTCGGCCTGATGGCAGGTGTCGATCAAATGGCGCAAGTCGTCCGGCGAGCCGAAGCGGCTGGTCGGTGCGAAATAACCGGTGGCTTGATAACCCCAGGACTCATCCAGTGGATGCTCGGAGAGTGGCATCACTTCGATATGTGTATAACCCATGCCCTTGACGTAGGGCACCAAATCGGTTGCCAACTCGCGATAGCTATAGAAACGTCCATCCGGATGACGTTTCCAAGAACCGGCATGCACCTCGTAGATGTTGATCGCGCCATGCAGCCAGTCCCACTGGCCGCGCTGTTCCAGCCAGGCGGCATCCTGCCAGCTGTGTCGGCAGGGCGGGGCGGCGAGTGATGCCGTGCCGGGACGCAGTTCGTAACCCTGCGCATAGGGATCGGTCTTGGTCAGGATATTGCCGGTGGCGCGATTGCGAATTTCGTAGCGGTATAGCGCATGTGGATTGATCTCCGGCAGGAACAACTCCCACACACCGCTAGCGCCGTGCGAGCGCATCGGATGTACGCGTCCGTCCCAGCCGTTGAATTCGCCCACTACGCTAACGCGCTCGGCGTTCGGCGCCCAGACGGCGAAGCGTATGCCCTTAACGCCATTGATCTCGACGCTGTGCGATCCCAGCATGCGGTACCCCTGACGCAGCCGGCCTTCACTGAAGAGGTGCAAATCTTGCGGGGAGATGTGAGGAGGAAATTGGTAGGGGTCGTAAGTCTCGTGGGTAGCGCTGCCGTAGTGCAGGCACAGGCGATAAGGGCGGGTGGGCTCGTCCTTGCCGCACCATTCGAACACGCCCCCCGGATGAACCCGCTCCAGAGCGAAGTTTCCCGTCTTATTCAACAATTCGACCCCGGTTGCGTGAGGTTCGTAGACACGGATAACCCATTCTTCGCCTTCACGATGAAGTCCGAGCAGTCCGAAAGGGTTGTGGTGGCGTGCTTGCAGCAATAATTCGACCGGTGTACTCACCTCTAATCCCCTCGCTGTTCTTGTGTACTTGATCGATTGTAAACGATAATGAATGCACCAAACAGACGAATAGGTGGAGGCGCGATATGAATACCGAACTGGGTTATCTGCAGAAAAAATACCACTTCGCTGCAGGCGATACGACGCCGCGTTTCATCAGTCGTATCACCAAGAACACTTACGCGATGATTCTGGCCGGTGGGCGCGGCAGCCGATTGCACCAGCTGACCGACTGGCGCGCCAAGCCGGCCGTTCCATTCGGCGGCAAGTTCCGCATCATCGATTTCGTGCTGTCCAACTGCGTTAATTCGGGCATCCGCCGCATCGGCGTGGCCACGCAATACAAATCGCACAGCCTGATCCGTCATATCCAGCGCGGCTGGTCGTTCCTGAATGGCCAGTTCGGCGAGTTCGTCGACATCCTGCCGGCGCAGCAGCGCGTGGATGAGGAGCATTGGTATCAGGGCACCGCCGATGCGGTTTACCAGAACCTCGACATCCTGCGCGAGAACCGCCCGGAATTCGTATTGATCCTGGCGGGCGACCATGTCTACAAAATGGACTACGGCAAACTGCTGGCTTTCCATGTCGATACCAAGGCCGACATGACGGTGGCTTGTCTGGAAGTACCGCTTGCCGATGCGACCGCTTTCGGCGTGATGGGTGTAGACGAACATGGCCGCGTCGAGGAGTTTGCCGAGAAACCAGCCAACCCTGCACCGCTTCCGGACAAGCCGGAGATGGCACTGGCCAGCATGGGTATCTATGTATTCAACACCAAGTTCCTGTTCGAGCAATTAATCCGCGATGCCGACGATCCGAAGTCCAGTCATGATTTTGGCAAGGACATCATTCCCTATCTGGTTGAAAAATATCGCGTGTTTGCGCAAAGTTTCGACCAGAGCTGCGTGGGCATGGGTGATGATCCGATACCGTACTGGCGCGACGTGGGGACTATAGACTCCTACTGGGAAGCGAACATGGAGCTGACCAAGGTTATCCCTGATTTGAACATGTACGATCAGGAATGGCCGATCTGGACCCATCAGGAACAGCTGCCGCCGGCGAAGTTTGTGTTCGACGAAGAGGGACGACGCGGCATGGCTATCGATTCGCTGGTGTCCGGCGGCTGTATCGTCAGCGGCTCGACAGTGCGCCGTTCGCTGCTATTCTCCGATGTGCGCATATGCAGTCATTGCAACATCGAAGATTCAGTGCTGCTGCCCAACGTCAATGTCGGCAGTCATGCGGTATTGAAGCGCGTGATCGTGGACAAAAATTGCAATATTCCGGACGGCCTACAGGTCGGTGTGGATGTGGAGGAAGACCGTAAACGTTTTCGTGTCAGTCCTAACGGGATTACATTGATCACAGCTGACATGCTTGGACAGAAGGTTCACAGCTTCCGTTAATAACACAATATAACCAATTGAATTAATTAAATTTACCAGATGAATAAGTCCGCCAACCTGGTTTTCCTCTGGCATATGCATCAGCCAGACTATCGAGATTATTCCAGTGGCGACTTCGTGTTGCCTTGGACCTATTTGCACGCCATCAAGGATTACACCGATATGGCCTATCACCTCGAGCGCCATCCCAAGGTGCACGCGGTGGTGAATTTTGTGCCCATCCTGCTCGACCAGATCGAGGATTATTGCGATCAGTTCGCCAGCGGGAAATTGCGCGACCCATTGCTGCGCCTGCTAGCGCACGAAGATTACAACAAACTTTCGGCAGAGCAGCGCCAGCTGGTCTTCGACGCCTGCTTCCGCAGCAACCACACCAAGATGATTGCGCCCTATCCGGCCTACAAGCGTTTACTGGAGTTGTTCAACCGCTTGCATGGCGATGGGGAGACTGCATTGTCCTATCTATCGGGACAATACCTGTCCGACTTGCTGACTTGGTATCACTTGGTTTGGTGCGGCGAAAGCGTGCGGCGCGAGCATGCTTTGGTGCCCCACTTGATGAGCAAGGCCGAGGGTTTTACCTACGAGGATCGTAAACAGTTGCTCGATCTGATCGGTCAAAAGGTTGCCGGCATTATTCCGCGTTACCGCAAGCTGGCCGAATCTGGGCAGATCGAGCTTTCCGCGACGCCGCACTATCACCCGCTGGCGCCGCTGATGATCGATTTCGCCAGTGCACGAGAGGCAATGCCCGAGGTGCCACTGCCCAAATCGCCGCACTATCCCAAGGGTCGTTTGCGCGTAACCGAGCATGTCAGGTTAGCGCAATGCAGCCATCGCGATCGTTTTGGCACAAAACTGCAGGGGATGTGGCCAGCCGAAGGCTCGATTTCTACCGAGACGCTGGAAGTGCTGGCGGCAGAAGGGTGCCGTTGGACGGCAAGCGGGGAGGGGGTTTTGGTCAATAGCTTGCACAAAACCCAGCAGACCATTCCTGCACGCGAACAATACCTGTACCGCCCTTACCGGTTAGCGCAGAAGGGCGACGGTCTGCAATGCTTTTTCCGCGACGACCATCTGTCCGACCTGATCGGTTTCGAATATTCGCGCTGGCACGGCAAGGATGCTGCCACCCATTTCATTGATCAGGTCAAAGGCATTGCGCAACGGGCAACAGAAGGCGAGACGCCTGTGATCAGCGTGATTCTGGATGGAGAAAATGCTTGGGAGTATTATCCATACAACGGCTTCTATTTCCTTGACGAATTGTATACCGCGCTCGAATCGAACACCCAGATACGCACTATGACTTACGCCGATTACCTCAATAATGGCGAGGCTCCAGCGGCGACCGGCTACGCACGTCCACATATTCTGGAAAGCATCGTTGCCGGAAGCTGGGTGTATGGTAATTTTTCGACCTGGATAGGTTCTCCAGACAAAAACCGCGCCTGGGATCTACTGTGCGTCGCCAAGCAGAGTTTTGACATGGTTATGTCCAGCGGGCGGCTCAGTCAGGTCGAACAGGATACCGCTGAAAAGCAATTGCGCTCTTGCGAAAGCTCGGACTGGTTCTGGTGGTTCGGTGACTACAATCCATCGCATTCGGTATCCAGTTTTGACCGACTGTTTCGACATAACCTGACCGAGTTGTATCATTTGCTGAAATTGCCACCCCCGATGAATTTATTCGAGCCTATCAGTCAAGGCGGGGGTAATCCGGAAGCGGGTGGTGCAATGCGCCGCGCATCAGAATAAATCTGAACTTCCCACCAATATCTTAAAGATGACACGCCTATGTTGAATAAGCGGACAAGCGGCATATTGCTCCATCCCACCTCGTTGCCTGGCCGGTTCGGTTCCGGAGATTTGGGAGTAGATGCTTACCGCTTCGTCGATTGGCTGGGAAGTGCCGGACAGACAAATTGGCAAATGTTGCCGCTGGGCGAGGTCGGCCCCGGTAACTCGCCATATATGAGCCGTTCAGCCTTTGCCGGCAGTCTTCTGTTAATCGATCTTGTTGAGTTAGCCGATCATGGATGGCTGGAACAGGGCGATCTGGAACCGCTACCGGAATTTCATGGAGATCGGATCGATTTCGACCTGACACAATCATTTCGCATGGATCGCCTGCGCCGCGCCGCAGATAATTTCTTCTTTAACAACAAAGAGATGCAGTATGAGTATAATTCTTTTTGCGAGGAAGAAAATGACTGGTTACGGGACTACGCGCTGTTCATGGCAATCACCGAGCATCAGGAAGGGCGGGAGTGGGATTACTGGCCAGAAGCACTAGTGCGTAGAGACGAGCAAGCATTGCTCAGTTTTGAAACGCAATATGCTACCGAGATCGGGTTCTGGAAATTCTGTCAGTGGTGTTTCGCGCGCCAGTGGTTTCGGCTTAAGGAATATGCCAATTCGCGAGGAATCCAGATCATCGGCGATGTGCCTATTTTTGTCGCCTTTCAGAGCGCCGATGTGTGGGCGCATCAGGAACTGTTCAAGCTGGATGAAGTCGGTCGCCCCATAGTAGTTGCTGGCGTGCCGCCTGATTATTTCAGCGAGACCGGTCAACTATGGGGAAATCCTGTCTATCGATGGGACGCGCATGAAGCAACCGGCTTCGCCTGGTGGATAGCGCGCATGCAGCATGCGTTTCGCCTTGCCGATCTGGTACGCGTCGATCACTTCCGTGGATTTGCCGCCTATTGGGAGATTCCCGCCGACGCACCCAACGCCATCCGCGGACAGTGGGTTACTGCCCCTGGAGAGCAGCTGTTCCAGGCATTGAAACATAGCTTTCCGCAGCTGCCGATCATCGCAGAGGACTTGGGAATAATCACCCCCGATGTCGCCGCACTGCGCGACAAATTCGAATTGCCCGGCATGCGCGTTCTGCAGTTCGCCTTTGGCGACAATGAGGCCAATCCTTTCCTGCCGCACAACTATGTGCCGAACACCGTCGCCTATACCGGAACCCACGATAACGACACAACTCTGGGCTGGTGGAGCACATTGCCCGACCACGAAAAAGCGTTCGCGCAGCAGTACCTTCATAGCGATGGTCAAGCTATCCATTGGGACATGATGCGAGCACTTTCTACCTCCGTAGCCAATACCGTTATTTTTCCCATGCAGGATATCTTGGGATTGACCAGCGAGTACAGAATGAATCTTCCAGGCAAGCCTTCAGGAAACTGGGAATGGCGATTCAATTGGGACCAGGTTAAATTAGAACAGACCAATGATTTAACCCGGATATCCGCCGAGTGCGCACGAATCCAAGCTGACACTAAATTTTGACAGAAGAGATGGTCTCAGAAGCAATTGAATAATCTGGTGAAGCGCCAATATCTTCTATTTGACATAATATACATTATGCGAATATCGGATCATCGCAGAGCAGATGCCATCTGCTCATATACTGTGCGATGACTGTTACTAAGCCTCTTCCAACAGATGAATGGCCAATGACCTGAGTTTGGCGGGCTTGACTGGTTTGTGCAGTAAGTGGTGGCCGCTTACTGCAGCTAGTTTAAGCACAGTTGGCCCGGTATCTCCGCTGACCAGGATGCACGGCAGATTTTTTGCCTGATATTGCTGAACCATGCCAATCACGTCAATGCCGGTAGTGGTGTTTTCCAATTGGTAATCACTGATGACCATGTCCCACGTCATGCCGTCTTGCAAAGACTGTTCGACCTGAGCCACTGTTGTCGCCAAAGTCACCTGACAACCCCATGCAACCAGAATACTAGCCGTACTGTTCAATACCATTTCGTCGTCATCGACAACCAGTAGTTTTTTTCCTGCCAAGGCAGAGTTATCGGCCGCAGCTTCGGATTCCGGCTCAATGGCATGAACCATGGACGCCGCGATAGCGCCGGAGGCTATCGGAACCTCCACTGCAAAAACAGATCCTTTATCGGTAACGGAACGCAAGTCGATTCGGTGCCCGAGTAATTTGACCAAGCGATCGACAATTGCCAAGCCCAATCCCAGCCCTTTACTGGAATCGAGCTGCGGTTGGTTCAACTGGAAGAACTCGCGGAAAATGTTAGCTTGATCGCTCTTGGAAATGCCGATGCCATTGTCGCGCACCTCTATGCGCAACCTATCATCTCGCCGACGACAGGCGATCATCACACGACCATTTTGCGGGGTATAGCGCAATGCATTGCTGACAAGATTAGTCAGGATACGTTCCAGCAGCATGGGATCACTATGGACATGCACAGTACAAGGACGAATTATCAGTTGGATATTCCGTAGATTGGACAGTATTTGGTAATCTGTTGCGACATGCTTCAGCATTGCGCCTGCATCGCAAACTTGCATATGCGGAACGATAGCTCCGGCATCCAGCTTGGAAATATCAAGCAATGCATTGAGCAGTGTGGAAAGCGATTCGACGGAGCGTTCCACCTGCCCGATCAGATGTTGCTGTTCGCTGCCGATCGCTTTGCGCTGCAGTTCCGCAATGTAAAGCCCCAAAGCATGTAAAGGCTGACGCAGGTCGTGGCTGGCCACCGCGAGGAAATGGCTCTTATCATGGCTGGCACGCTCGGCCTCCTCTTTTTTCTCACGTAACGCTTGGGTCGCTTCCTCAATGCGCCCTTCCAGAGCCGCACGTTCTTCCTGAAGTTGGGCTGCCATATTATTGAATCCATTTGCAAGATCGCTTAATTCCTGCGTCCCGCTGTCCGAGACATGAACGCGCGTATCGAGATTGCCTCGGGCAATTTGTTGCACCGCATCGCCAAGTCGCCGGATCGGGTAAGTGATGTTGCGACTGGCCAGGAATATCGCGTAAAGAGGAAACGCCAGAATCAGCACCGTCACACTGATGGTAAACCAGAGCATCTCCGACTTGCGCTCTTCGGTGTTAGCCCTGCTCATTTCGACGATAACCGCACCGATCTGCTGTGACTTGGGCGCATCAGTCAAATCATCCAGCCCGACTTGCGTTGGGACGATAGGTTGGTAGAGCCATACGCTTTTGGTATCGACGCCAATAGGGTTCAACAAGTCCACTTGGGCGCGGTATTCGCTCCCGCTGATTCTTGTTGTTCCATCTTGTCCTGTGGAATGATGGGCGTAATGCAAAATCCTGGAATTGGAATCGACAATGGCGATACTGTGCACATCTGTCTGCATCAACGTATAGTCTGCGATCCCCTGCAAGAAAATTTGGTTGTTCGAGAACACGCCATACTCGGCGCTGCCGGCAAGCTGACGTGCCAAAAGTTTGCCGTGCTCTTGCAAGTCATTGTCAAGATCGGTAAAGCGATCCTGCAAAAAATAGCCCTCCATGCTAACCACCACCACCAGCAATGGGATAAGCGTTAGTGCAGTGATCTGCCCGCGGATGCCTAAGCGCCTCATCGCCCCACTTCCCCCGCATTACGCATGCGTTTGCGTATCTCATCCTCAGAAGGCAAACGGATTTCAAGCGATCTGGCAACTTGAGTATTCAGTGCGACGGTGAAATTTTCCGGGTAGCCGGGAGCTGCAAGCCCCTTCTTTATATCGAACGCAACGATCTGTCTGGCAGTCTGTTCGGCTATCTGTTCCGGAAGCGTGAATATTGCGGCCAACGCGCCAGCATTGACGTACCCTTGGGACAATCCTATCAGCGGCACCTCGTGGCGATAGCTTGTCAACAGAATGTTGCGGATGCTGGCTGCGTTGTAGATACGACTGTCCGGTATTGCAAGCAGCACATCGCTGCCGGAAAGCACTTTTTCCAGGCTGGCAAACAACCTGTCGGCTGATTGAACCGACTGCGCGACAACTGAGCCACCGCGATTTGCCACGCTGTTGAGCAGCGGGGAAACCTCGAGACGGGTCTCGGATGAATACAACAGACCGACCCGCTCAACATCCGGCAACACGGCATAGAGGAAGGCAACCTGACGCTCCCAAGGCTGATCCAGATAAATTGCCGAAATGCCAGATGCTGTTTTCTGCCCCAGAAACAGGCTGTCATATCCAGCTTTGGGCACCATCACGGCCAAAACCGGCGGACGATGGACCGCGGCAATGGCTGCTTCTGTCGCTTTCATGCCAACGGCAACCACTAAATCAGCCGACACCGCAGAATTATTTCCTTCTCGCGCTGGATCCTGCACAGCAAGCCGGATTGAAGCTGGCAAACGCTGGCGTAGAGTCTCGAAGAAGGCCTGATAGGGAGCGCTACTGTCGCTCAACAGCAGCGTCACCGCTAGCCCCTCGGCCCGGGACGACCGCGACATCAGAGCGAACAGACACAGCAGCAATAGCGCTGTTCCCCTGCCCTTCCACTCCGATTTAATCCAGACCGGCATCACTTACCAGCCAAGAGAAAAAGTAACATAGCTGCGCCGATTGAATACATTGTTGGCGATGTATTCCGTATAGCCCTGATTAAACAGGTTTTGTACGACAAGAGAAACCTCGCCGTCCATACCTCCAATATCATGAAACCCCTTGGCTAGTCTCACATCAACACGTCGTTGTATCGGCTGATAGTCCACCGAACCGCGATCATACGGCTGTAGTGAATCTTGATAATAATAAGATGCACTAAAGGATACCTTTTTGGAAAAACGTTGCGAGTAAAGCAGGCTTGCGCTGTTTCGCGGAACGCTAGCTCCCAAGACATCGCTAATCCAAGGACTCGCAGGTTGAGTCGTTGATTTTCCAGCTGCAAAAAGGGTAGATAGATTACTGTTTGCCAACTCATGTGCAAAATTGATCGTCAAATCGCTGTCATTGCTGAAAGACTTTTTGAGGGAGGCCTCTACTCCTTGATACGCCGCAGACATTTCATTTTCAAAGGCCAATGTGAATCCGTTCCAGTGGATCCCACTGCTAACCTGGTCACTGAAAAAACGAACATCCAGTAATGCATCCCAATTTGGAAACTGACCTAGATAACCAATCTCACGTGACAACAACCTCTCCGGCCTCACCCCAGGAGAAGTAACGACCTGGTCCGGAACAGCTAATACTCCCGGCGCAAACAGTGGGCGAAATATTGCTGCGCCCCCTGTATACAATGTTCTAAACTGAAAAAAGCGATTTACCGGATACCTTTCTTCAATCATCGCTGGGGTTCGATAAGCAACGGAAACTCCCATGCGCAAGGTGTGCAACGGAATAACATTGGCATTCAAGGCAACACGCGGGGATAGATTCTGATGCCCCATACCATCACGCTCAAACATTGCCCCAGTATTGAGCAAAAATTTGGGCGTAATGCGCCACTCGTCATGTGCGAATACACGATACTCATTGCTATTGAATGAACCAGAAAATCCAGTAACAGGAAATTGTGAAAATGCGGTTTGACCGCCGAACCGATCTGTCCGATAGGCTGCCCCATAAACAATGCGGTTAAAGGATGAAAATGACAATGTATGCTGCACTTCGATTTCATCTCGACTTGTTTGGGCCGATTGAAAAATAAGCCCGGGTAAGGGCGTATTCAGTACAAAGTAGGGCACAGTTTCATGTTGATTTTGCTGGATATGGTAATAACGAAGGCTAAACTCTGAAGCATTGTCTAACTGGCGTTTCCATCCCAGCTGTAGGAAGCCTGAATTGCCAATTAGATCATGGTAAGGATTTGCGTTGGCAGTAGGATTCTTGTCGCTGAAACCGACCCCCTGCACATCACGATTAAGGCCAAACTGAATATCGAATTGATCCACTCCGTTAGGATGATAGCCCGCACTGAAATTCAATAAGCGGGCTTGATTACTGTCATTCTCGTTATTTAACAGAGTGTTGACTTGGGGCTGCGTAATAGATTTCCCGGGAGGAGGTGCTGTGAGTATGTCATAACCGTTATCGGCGCGATAAGCCAGAGTCATGCGGTAATCGAATGTATCGCCACGCCTCCCGAAACGCGCCGAAATATCGTTAATGCCTTTCTCCCCGCGTGTATATGAGACTCGCTTACCATCCAAATATCCCGCATCCCGGGTAATGATACTGATCACCCCTTGAGTTGAGTTCGCCCCATGCGAGGCTGCTGCGGGACCACGAATTACTTCGATGCGCTCAATATCATCAATTGTGATCGGCAAATTCGCCCAATCTACCGAACTGATCGGAGGTAGGTAAACACTACGACCATCGATCATTACTTGCATGCGTCTTGCGTATTGGTCGGTTGATCCGTGATAGGCAACAAAAGGCTGGCTGCCTTTGTAATAACTGACATACATCCCGGGAACCAACTTGAATAAATCGGAAATGCTTCTGAAGCCGGAAGCGACGATCATCTCGCGGTCAATCACCGTCATCGCATTGGGGGCCTCGGATTGCGGCTGTTTCAGCCGCGAGGCAGTGAGCACGACCGGGAATTCCTGAAAATAATTCTGTTCGCTGGACTCATCGGCGGCCCAGGCGACCTGAGTCAGGAGCGAGGCAAATACGACCACCGAAAGCTGTCGATACTGGAATGGCACCATCATCGCACCCAAAGTTCATTGGAGAAAACGCTCAACATGCCTGTATTTATTATTCTCTTGGGGTTGTTTGCGCGATTATACGGCGGAACCATGAAAAAAGGGCCAGCGTATCGCTGGCCCTTTTAGGCTTGGGGTGGCTGATGGGGCTCGAACCCACGACAACAGGAATCACAATCCTGGACTCTACCAACTGAGCTACAGCCACCATTGAACTTGCTTGCGAACCTTGCCTGTTTGGCACTTGGCGTGCCCGACAGGAATCGAACCTGTAACCCCCAGCTTAGAAGGCTGGTGCTCTATCCGGTTGAGCTACGGGCACAATTCTTTTCACCGCGTATTACTATGCTTGAAACTGGTCGGGGTGGAGAGATTCGAACTCCCGACATCCTGCTCCCAAAGCAGGCGCGCTACCAGGCTACGCTACACCCCGAAGGCTGCGCATTATACAGATGCTGCTTCGGAAATCAATTTAGTTTTCGTGTTTTTTTAATTGCGGCGAAGCCAGCATCAGGTAATAACCCATAGACCATAACGTCAGCAACGCGGCAAGGTAAAGCAGCAACGCGCCGATCACCTGGCAATCGATGCCGAGCAGGCGGTCGTGGTACAGCAACAACAGGATCGCGATCATCTGGAAAGTGGTCTTGATCTTGCCGAGCATGGAGACCGCGACGCTCTTGGCCTCGCCGAGCTTGGCCATCCATTCGCGCAATGCGGAGATGGTGATCTCGCGGCCGATGATGATGAAAGCGATGATGGCGTCGGCGCGGCCCAGCTTAACCAGCACGATCAGGGCGGCCGCCACCATCAGCTTGTCGGCCACTGGATCAAGGAACGCACCAAAGGCAGATGACTGATTCAGTCGTCGCGCAAGATAGCCGTCCAACCAATCGGTCACCGCCGCCAGCAGGAACACACTTGTACTAATCAGATTTTTCAGATGCGGACTCAACGTGTCGTCAGACAAATAAAACACCGAGACGAACACCGGGATGAGCAGGATTCTTAGCCAGGTAAGCAGATTGGGGATATTACTGAACATGCGCTCAGTGTAGCTGCTGGTAAATCTTTTCAGCAACAATTTATTGTTGGTTGTTAAACGATGTCGCTGGTAAATCGCTTCAGCAACAGATATTGATTATTTCTTAATGGAGTTGCTGGTAAATCTTCTCAGCAAGCGCTTTGCTGATCCCTCCCACTTGGCACAGTTGTTCGACGCTGGCTTGCGCCACTTCGCGCAGACCACCGAAGTGGGTCAGCAGGCTGCGCCGCCGCTTGTCCCCTACTCCACTGATCTCTTCCAGGCTGGAGGCAGTGCGCGCCTTGCCGCGTTTTGCACGATGGCCGGTGATCGCGAAACGATGTGCCTCGTCGCGGATTTGCTGGATCAAGTGCAGCGCCGGATCGTCACTGCGCATCTGTTTAGCCGAGCCGTCAGGGAAAATCAGCTGTTCCAATCCGGCTTTGCGCTCCACGCCCTTGGCGACCCCGACCAGCGACAGGTCGTTCAGTCCCAGTTCCTGCATCACCTCCATCGCGATATGCAGCTGCCCCAGACCGCCGTCGATCAATACCAGATCGGGCCTTGCTCCTTCACCCTCCGCCAGCTTCTGATAGCGGCGCGTCAATGCTTGGCGCATCGCAGCATAATCGTCGCCGGGGGTGATACCGGTGATGTTGTAGCGCCGGTATTGCGCCGGACGTATGTCAAGATTCTCGTACACCACGCAAGATGCCTGCGTCGCCTCGCCCATCGTGTGGCTGATATCGAAGCACTCGATGCGATTCAGATCGGGCAGTCCGATCCACTCGCGCAGCTTGTCCAGCCGTCGCTGCTGACCGCCCTGCTGCGCGATACGCTGCTGTAGCGCCAGCAATGCGTTGCGCTGTCCCATCTCCAGCCATTGCTTGCGGTCGCCGCTCGCCGCGCTACTGATCTTCACCGTGCGGCCAGCCTGTTCACTGAGCAATTGCGCCAGTGTCTCGTCGCCGCATTCCTCGTCCAGCACCAGCAGCGGCGGCACGCTACGCTCCAGATAGTGTTGCGCGATGAAAGCCTGCACGATTTCGGCGGCCGGCAGATCCTCGGCGTGCTCCGGGAAAAAGCTCTTGTCGCCCAAATGCCGCCCGCCGCGCACCATCGCGAGGTTCACGCAGGTCAGCCCGTCTTGTTGAGCCAGCGCGATAATGTCGGCGTCGGTCGCGCCGCCAGTCGATTCGACGAACTGTTTTTGCTGCACGGTGTGCAACGCACGCAATTGATCGCGCAATGCTGCCGCCTGCTCGTAGTGTTGCGTCTCTGCCGCCTGCTGCATAGCGCTACTCAACGTCTGTTCCACCTCCTGCTGCTTGCCCTGCAACAGCAGCACCGCGTTGCGGATGTCGGCGCGGTAATCCTCGTCCGAGATCAGATTCACGCAAGGGGCAGTGCAGCGTCCGATCTGGTGCAACAAACAGGGACGCGTGCGGTTGTTGAACACGCTGTTCTCACAGGTGCGTATCCGGAATATCTTCTGCAACAGCTGGATGCTTTCTTTCGCTGCGTTCGAATTCGGGTATGGGCCGAAGTACTGATGCTGACGATTCGGTGTGCCGCGATAGTAGGTCAGACGCGGAAACTCATCCCCGCTAAGCACGATATACGGATAAGACTTATCATCTCTAAACAGTATGTTATAGCGCGGTCTTAACGATTTAATCAGGTTGTTTTCCAGCAGCAACGCTTCAGCTTCGGAGCGGGTGACGGTAGTCTCGATGCGTGCGATATGCGACACCATCAGGCGGATGCGCGGCGAGATATTGGTTTTCTGAAAGTATGACGAAACGCGTTTCTTCAGTTGCTTGGCCTTGCCCACATACAGCACATCGCCCTTGGCGTCGTAATAGCGATACACCCCCGGTAATAGCGGCAGGCTGTCCAGCACCGGCTTGGGGTCGAACCCATTTTTATCCGTTAAGACTTTGGCGGTTATTTTGTTGTTACTCGCATTACTCACTCAACATATCCTTAATTCGCTTTTTTGCGCTCAAATACAAAAACGGCGGATTCCAGTTCAGGTGGCAACAGCAACGTTGCCAGATGCGGGAGCTCGACCAGTTCGAAGTCCTGTTGATTCCGGTACGTTTCCCAATTGCCGAATGCAAAACGATGGCGGCTGCCGATTACGATATACAGTTGCACGCTGGACATATCGAACACGCAACGCTCGAACTCGTTCTGCGCCGGCGGCCAGGAACAGATCACCACTTCCGGCTTGTATGAATTCAAGGCAGCACAGGCGTCGAGTTTGACCACCCAATCCGGGTAAGTCACCGAGTTGTTCCAGCCGTGATTATCGGTAGCGGTGATCTGCACCCCCCGCGCCTGCAGGAAACGCGTCAGGGTTCCGTCGCCAGCACCTATCTCCAGGCAACTTCGCGAAGCTATCATGACCGCCAGTTCGTCGACCAGTTCGCGCGTATAGAAACAATAGATGCCGCGAGGCTGTACCAGTGGCATCAGATGCTTGCGCTGCCACACCAGCGGCCAGAATAGCCGGAACCAGGACAGCGAGACCGGCTTGCGCTCCAACTCGCGGGCAAACAGCAGGCGTTGGGCGATGAAGCCATTGAACCAGTTGAAACGCAGCTTGCCCTCGACTATGCCGGTATCTGCGGCCAGCGCAGACAGGCTGAGTTTCTTGACCGCCTCGTGGGCCATGCGGCTGCGTACAAATTGAGACAATACGGCGTCCCGTTGGGACAGCTGGCCGGTCTTCGAAGAAAGACGATCCAGATAACGTTTCAACTCCTCCGGAACGCCGCTCTGAACGATAGTGGCAATATCGCTTTGCACAGCATCCCAGTCCTGCGGATACCTGGCGCACAGTTCGTCGAACGTCGGATTGGTCTTCAGCCAGACTACGGCCTTCGCATAATCGTCCTGCTTCATCCTGAAAAGGCTCGTTTGTCCACGAATTGATTTGGGCAGTGATATTGTTTGTGCGCAATATCTCGCAATAAAGCGAAAATCACAATTCGTGGATCACTCAGATATCTTCCGCCACCATCTTGATGGCGCCGCACGGACACTCGGCCACACATAGTCCGCAGCCCTTGCAGTAGTCGTAGTTAAACTCGAAACGCTTACCGGGGCCGAGCTTGATCACTGCATTGTCCGGGCACACGCCGTAGCAGTTGTCGCACTCGAAGCAATTGCCGCAGGAAAGACAGCGGCGCGCCTCGAACAGCGCATTGGTCTCGTCCAGTCCGCCCTGCACCTCGTCGAAACTGGTTTGGCGGCGGATGATGTCCAGCATCGGGCGCACGGTCTTGTCGGCGTCGGAGTAGTACCAAGGGTTGAGTTTGTCGAAAGTGGCGATCTCGTGCTTCGGAGCGGGCTGACATTCGACGCCGTTCAACCAGGCATCGATGTTGCGCGCGGCTTTCTTGCCGTGTCCGATCGCGACGGTGACGGTGCGCTCGGACGGCACCATATCGCCGCCGGCGAAAATACCGGGATGCCCGGTCATCATATTGAGGCCAACCTGTACCGTGCCATCCTTGATCTCCAGCCCCGATACGCCTTCCAGCAACGACAGGTCGACATCCTGACCAAGCGCCAGTACCACCGAGTCCGCCGCCAGGGTTTCAAATTCTCCGGTCGGTTGCGGGTAGCCTTTTTCGTCCAGCGCCATCTTCTCGACGGTGATCTCGCCCTCGCCGGCTTGCTTGATCGTCGACAGCCATTTGATCATCACGCCTTCCTGCAGCGCCTCTTCGACCTCGAAATCATGTGCGGGCATCTTCTCGCGGGTGCGGCGGTAGACGATGATCGCTTCAGTTGCCCCCAACCGCTTGGCAGTGCGCGCCACGTCGATAGCAGTATTGCCGCCGCCATACACGACCACCTTGCGACCCAGCATCGGTTTTTCTTCACCCTCCATCGAGCGCAGCACCGATACCGCATCGACGATCTTGGTCGCATCGCCCGCCGGAATGTAAGTACGCTTGCCGATATGTGCGCCTACAGCGAGGAAGGCCGCGTCAAAACCGCCCTGCTTCATGCTCTGTTCGATGTTCGCCACCTTGGCATTGAACTTCAGCGCGACTCCCATATCGAGGATGCGCTGCACCTCGGCATCCAGCACATCGCGCGGCAATCGGTATTTCGGGATACCGAAGCGCATCATGCCGCCGGCCAGCGGCCCGGCTTCCTGTATTTCGACCTGATGTCCCATGCGCGCCAGATGATAGGCTGCGGATAGGCCCGAAGGCCCTGCACCGACGACCAACACCTTCTTGCCGCTGACTGCGGCGGGTGCATCAAACTTCCAGCCGCGTTTGATCGCCTCATCGCCGAGGAAACGTTCCACCGAGTTGATGCCGACCGCTTCGTCGAGCTGGCCGCGATTACAGGCCGTTTCGCAAGGGTGATAGCACACCCGCCCCATCACCGCCGGCAAGGGATTGTTTTCCACCAGCACTCGCCAAGCCATTTCGTAATCGCCCGATTCGGCGTGAAACAGCCAGCCCTGAATGTTTTCTCCCGCAGGACAGGCGTTGTTGCATGGCGGCAGGCGGTCAAGATACTCTGGACGCGCAGTGCGCCACGTGCCAGTCAAATTGGCCAGCGATGTGCCGGGCTTGAGGGTGATCGCAAAGGGTTTGTTCGACATTTCAGTTGCCCTCCTCATCCAGCAGGCCATACTTGCGGATGTTGCGATCGGCAATTGCCTGCATGCGAGCCACCGTCTCCGGATGCGCGTGTTTGCCAAACAGGTGGGCGAAGCGTTTCTGCGGACTGAGATATTCCTCAATGCCCACCTTGTGCCGTATTTTCAGCACCCCGGTGACTTCGCCATGTTCGGCCTCGAATACCGGAAACATGCCGCTTTCCTTGGCCAGCCGCGCGATACGTATGGTGTCATGCGAGGCAGTGCCGAAGCCCAGCGGGCACGGCACAAATATCTGGATGTAACGCGCGCCATGCATCTTCATCGCCTTGCGCACCTTGTACTCGAGGTCGCGCAGGTCGGCCACCGTCGCCGTGGCGACATAGGGGATGCCGTGCGCCATAGCGATCTCCGGCAGGTTTTTGCCTTGGCCGAACACGTTACCCGGCTCGGGGCCGACCGGCATCGTGGTCGCGGTGCGTGCTGCAGGCGGCGTCGCTGAAGAACGCTGCACGCCGGTGTTCATGTAGGCCTCGTTGTCGTAGCAGATGTACAGCACATCATCGTTGCGCTCGAACATGCCGGACAAGCAACCGAAGCCGATGTCGGTGGTGCCGCCGTCACCGCCCTGCGCTACCACGCGTACATCGGAACGGCCTTTTACCTTCATCGCCGCCGCAACACCGGTGGCTACTGCCGGGGCATTGCCAAACAGCGAATGTATCCACGGCACTTGCCAAGATGACTCGGGATAAGGAGTAGAGAACACCTCCAGACAGCCGGTGGCATTCACCGCGATCAATTGGCCATTACTTTCCGCCATCGCCGCGTCGATCGCATAGCGCGCGCCGAGCGCCTCGCCGCAGCCCTGACAAGCGCGATGCCCGGAATTGATCGAGTTGCTGCGTTGCGGATTGGCCTGCTCGCTACGCTCGTCCTGACCGAGCAGACGGTTGCCGACCGTATAAGTGCCGGTCTGGTAGAACTTGACTGGTTGGAATGGCATAAAATCTCTCCTCAACCGAACTTCGCTGCAGACGACATGCCTTTATCGTGCAGGATATTCTCGGCAATTGGACCGGAATGGCGGTTCTGACGTTCCCGTTCCAGTTGTTTATTGACTGCATCCCAATCCAGATCAAGGAAGGTGACAGGTTCCAGACTTTCCTCCTCAGCTTCAAGGAAAATTTTCTGCAACGATGCTTTCGGGATCGGACGTCCCCCGAGCCCGGCGATCACGGTGAACCCTTTCAGGCCGGTGCCGCGCACTGCCATACGAACGTCGGTGGCGAGAATGCCTCCCATGCCGACAGCGAGACTTTTTTCAAGCACCAGAAAACGTTTGCAATCCACCAGCGCCTCGCGCACCTGCGCCAACGGGAAGGGGCGGTAGCTGGTGATACCGAGCACGCCGATCTTGTGGCCCTGTTCGCGCATGTCGTCCACTGTGTCCTTGATGGTGCCGAGCACAGAACCCATCGCAACGATCATGGTTTCGGCATCCTCTGCGCGATAGGTGCGCACCAGACCGCCGCTTTCACGCCCGAAAACCTGTTTGAATTCGGCAGCCAGTTGCGGGATCAGCTCCAGCGCCTGCATCTGCTTGGCGTGCGCAAGATACTTTACTTCCATGAACGCTTCCGGGCCGACCATCGCACCGATGGAAATTGGCTCTGCCGGGTCAAGCACCTGACGCGGATCAAACGGCGGCAGATAAGCATCGACCTGTTCTTGCGACGGAATATCCACGCGCTCGAAAGCGTGGGTGAGAATGAAGCCATCCATGCACACCATGATGGGCATCGACAGTTCTTCGGCCAGGCGGAACGCCTGGATGTGCAGATCGACCGCCTCCTGGTTGGTCTCGGCGAACAGCTGCATCCAGCCGGAATCGCGCTGCGACAGCGAATCGGAATGGTCGTTCCAGATGTTGATCGGTGCGCCGATCGCGCGGTTCGCGACGGTCATCACGATGGGCAGGCCGAGGCCGGAGGCGTTATAGACCGCCTCGACCATGAACAACAGGCCCTGCGACGCGGTCGCGGTGTAGGAACGCGCACCCGCCGCCGAAGAGCCTATCGCCACGGACATCGCGGCGAATTCGCTCTCCACGTTGATGAACTCGCATGGCGCCAGTTCGCCGGCCTTCACCATTTCGCCCAGCGCCTCGACGATGTGGGTCTGCGGCGAGATCGGGTAGGCGCAAATTACCTCCGGGCGGCACAGCGCGATCGCCTCGGCGACCGCCTTCGATCCTTCGGTCTGTTTAAGCATTTTCATGCTCCTTCATTTGTTCTTTCACCAGGTTGTAGGCCTCCGTCGCCGCGGCGATGTTGCCCTCGGCGACACGGCCTGCGAACTTTTCGTTGATCGCCTTGATCACCGATTCCAGCCTGATGATGCCCGACAGCGCGGCAAATCCGGCGATCAGAGGCACGTTGGGTATCGGGCGTCCGACATGCTTGAGACCGAGTTCGGTGGCCGGCAGTGTGCACAGGCGCTGCATGCCCCGGCTCCGGACGAGATCGCCCAGGCCGAGATCCTCGAAGCTGTGATGGGAGTTGAGCAACACATAGCCGTCCGGCTGCAGCCCGGCGAACACGTCGATCTGGTGCAGCAGCGTGGGATCCTGGATGATCAGCGCATCCGGCGCCATGATGGGTTCGCGCAGGCGGATTTCCTTGTCGTCGATGCGGCAGAACGCCACCACCGGGGCCCCGGTGCGCTCCGAGCCGAAGCTGGGAAAGGCCTGCGCATGTCGCCCTTCCTCGAACGCCGCCACCGACAGCATCTCCGTAGCGGTAACCACGCCCTGACCGCCGCGACCATGTATGCGTATCTGGAACATACTCTCCCCCTCTATAGGTATTATTTTCGAAGCTTACTATCTCACCGCCGGATTGTCAGCCAGCCATGCACGAACCTTTGACTTTGCTTGCTCCAGATTAGTTGCAGCCTCCATACTCAAGGTCTCTCCCAGTTCGAAGCCATAGCCACGCACGCGTAACAGATAACAAGGGGGAGCGTCCGCGCCATACACCTGCCGATAGGCATGCAACAACGCGAACGGAGTCATCGCATGGCTGGTGTAACTGTTGTCGTGGGAGGCGTCGATTGCGGAAAAATGGAACGGCGGATTGCAGGACACATCGGCATCGACGAACAGCACCGCGTTGCGCCCGTGCAGATCGGTGACATGCTCGACCTGCAACTGATAGTCCTCGAGCAGCTCCACCTGCCCACCTAGCCCTGCCGCCCTCGCCCATTCTTCGAGTTCGCGCAGCAGCAGCGGCGCCAGCGCATCGTCGCCGCGAGATTCATTACCGATCGCAAAAACCAGAATCGGCGCGGCCATCAGTCCGGCGAACAGAATGCGCCATCCGACGAACGTGCCAGCACATCCACCCGACTCCCGGAAGCATCCAGCAACTCGACTTCCAGCGGCATCTTGCCCAGCGCATGGGTGGCGCAGGACAAGCAGGGATCGAAGGCGCGAATCGCGACTTCGATATGGTTGAGCAAGCCCTCGGTGAGTTTCTTCCCATCGAGGTATTGCCGCGCCACTTCGCGTATCGCCTCGTTCATCGCCTGATTGTTGTGGGTGGTGGAGACGATCAGGTTGCAGCGCACGATCTGGTCATGCTCGTCCACCTTATAGTGGTGAATCAGCGTACCGCGCGGCGCCTCGATCACGCCGACCCCGCGTTCCTGACGTTGCCCCGTGCTGACCAGATCATCGCCCTGCAAGTCCGGATCATGCAGCAATTCCTGAATCAACTCGGCGGCATGCAACATTTCTATCATGCGCGCCCAGTGAAAACCCAGTGTCGACCCGGCGGTAGCCCCGCCGGAAAAAGCCATGAACGCCTTGCGCGCCTGATTGGCCAGCGGCGTCGGAATAAAGTCGCATTGCGTCACGCGGCTCAGCGGGCCAACCCGGTACCAGCCAGTCTCCGGGCCGAGGCTGCGCAAGAACGGGAATTTCATGTACGACCATGACTTCACGTCTTCGAAGATGGCGTCCCAGTAATGGCTGTAGTCGTAATGGTCAAACAGCGTATTGCCATCCATGTCGCGCGCACGCAAGCCGCCGTGATACAGATCCAGCGCACCGTCGGCGCGCACCAGATTGAGCGTATGTGCCTTGAATCGACCGAATGCGTTGAATTCGTCGAGGTTCTGCTCGAACAGCTTGCGCACCAGCCCCACCGCATCTCGGCTCCATTCGATCATCTGGGCTATGTCCTTCAGCAGGTAGTCACGCTCTTCGATGCTGACGTTCTTGTTCACACCGCCCGGGATAGAGCCGGTGCCGTGGATGCGCTTGCCGGCGGTGATGCGTATCACCTCCTGCCCGTATTTGCGCAGCAGCACGCCCTGCCTGGCGAGGTCAGGATAGGCGGCGGCAACGCCGACGATATTGCGCTGGGCGACATCCGAGCCGAAACCGAACAGCAGGTCGGGAGAGCTGAGGTGGAAGAAATGCAACGCGTGCGACTGGAATATCTGCCCGTAGTGCATCAGCCGCCGCACCTTCTCGGCGGTCGGCGTCAGCGTCGCGCCGACTATCATGTCCATCGCCTTGGAGGCGGCCAGATGGTGGCTCACCGGGCAGATGCCGCACAGCCGCTGCACCATCACCGGGGCTTCCCAGTAGGGGCGTCCCTGCACGAACTTCTCGAAGCCGCGGAATTCGACGATATGCAGCCGCACCTGATGGATGCGGTCGTTCTCGTCCAGCAGCAGCGTCACCTTGCCGTGGCCCTCGACGCGCGACACCGGATCGATGGCGACGCGGCGCAGATTCTCGGGATGAGCGGCGGTTTCCAGGTTTTTGGTGGTATCAGTCATATTCGATCAGCCCATGTCCAAGTTCCGGCGTTTTGCCAGCGATAAGATCGGTGAGGAATTTCCAGATGGCGTCGCCGGAAGGCGGACAGCCGGGAATGAAATAATCTATCTTCACCACTTCGTGATTGGGATGCACCTTGTCCAGCGGCAGCGGCAACTCCGGATCGTTCGGAATATGTCCGTGCACCAGCCCCGGCTCGGTCAGGTAAACCTCGGTCAGACAGGAGCTCAGATCGAGATGGTTGCGCTGCGCGGGCAGGCCGCCGGTGACAGCGCAGGCGCCTATGGAAATCAGTATCTTGCAGTTCTTGCGGAACTCGCGCAGCACATGCACATTCTCCGCGTTGCAGATGCCCCCCTCGACGATGCCGATATCGCAAGGCCCGCAGTGTTTGATGTCGGTAAGCGGCGAACGGTCGAATTCGACCAGTTCGAGCAACGGAAAGAGACGCTCGTCGATATCCAGAATCGACATGTGGCAGCCGAAACAGCCAGCCAGCGAGGTGGTCGCGATGCGCAGTTTTTTCTTGTTACTCATGTTGTACTCCCGTCAATGGGCGCGGCGCATCGTCCAGCGCCTGCGCGCTGATCGGGCGCTTGTCGTAGCGGCGCTGACCTATCGGCTGGCTGAAACCGACCCGTTTGGGCAGGATCACGCCCACCGGGCAGACCTGCATCGCCTTGTCGGTAAGCGCGATGTCGGTATCCTTGAGCAGGCCAGATTCTGAATTGACAATGAGATGCTTGGTGATGCCGCGTCCGGAGAAACCGAACACATTCTTGCCGTCCACCTCGGAGGATGCGCGCACGCATAATTCGCACAGCACGCAGCGGTTGAAGTCGAGCAGGATGTTGGGATGCGAGGCATCCACCGGACGATCAGGGAATTGGTGGCGGAAACCGGCAGCATGTACTTCCAGGTCGTAGCCCAGCGCCTGCAACACGCAGTTGCCGCTCTTTTCGCAGGAGGGACAGAAGTGATTGCCTTCGGCGAACAACATTTGCACCAGCGTGCGGCGCAAGGCATTGAGCTCTTCGATGTCGCTCTCGATTTCCAGCCCGGCCTCGGCAGGCATGGTGCAGGAAGCAATGGTGCGTCCGCCGACTTTCACCGTACACAGCTTGCAACTGCCGTGTGGTCTGAACTCCGGGTGATAGCACAGGTGCGGAATGTAGTGTCCGGCAGTCAAGGCCGCCTGCATCACGGTCTGCCCCGGTTCGAATGGAACAGTCGCGCCGTCGAGTTGAAAAGTATCGCTCATGCTTCCTCCGTTTTCAGATGGGCGCCCGCATCGTCGCGCCCGGTCATCTGGCGCGCACGCGCCAGTGCGCCATCCAGATCGAAACCCGGCTCGAAATCCAGCGACTTCAGACGGTTTTCGTAGGCGGGGCGGAAATGCCTGAGCGTATGCAATACGGGATTGCAGGCAGTACGCCCCAGACCGCAATGGGAGGTGGTCTGCAATACATGATCGAGATGCTCGACCTCGTTCAAGTCGTGTTGAGTGCCGTGCCCCTCGGCGATCTTGTTCATGGTCTGTTTCAACATCGATGTGCCTACACGGCACGGCGTGCAGAAACCGCAACTCTCGTGCGCAAAGAATTGCACGAAGTTGCGCGCCACCTCGAACATGTCGCGACTGTCGTCGAACACCATGAAAGCCCCGGCCGTCGGCAGATCCTCGAAGCCCAGCTTGCGATGGAACTCATGTTCGGCGACGCAGATGCCGGAGGGGCCGCTGACCTGCACCGCGCGCGTATTCACCGCACCGCAATCCTGCAGCACCTCGCGCACCGACACGCCGAACGGATATTCGTAAATGCCAGGACGTGGACAATCGCCGGATACCGAGATCAGTTTGCTGCCGGACGACTTCTCCGTACCGATTGCGCGGAAGTTATCCGCTCCCATCTGTATCGCCAACGCTGCGCTGCAGAAGGTCTCGACGTTATCCACCGCCGTCGGCTGCTGCATGTAACCATGCGTCACCGGGAACGGTGGTCGGTTGCGCGGGATGCCGCGCTCGCCTTCCAGTGATTCGATCAGTGCTGACTCTTCGCCGCAAATATAGGCTCCCGCCCCCAAGTGGATTTCGATGTCGAAATCGAAACCTGCCTGCCCGAGGATATTCTTGCCCAGCAATTTCTGCTCACGACGACGCTGCAGCACCTCCTGCAAAGGCTCCAGCAGATAGCGATATTCGCCGCGCAAATAGAGGTAACCATGCTGCGCGCCGATAGCCAGCGCGCATAGCGTCATGCCCTCGAACACCAAGTCAGCTTGCCGGGTCAGCAGCACGCGATCCTTGAATGTACCGGGCTCGCCCTCGTCGGCATTGCACACTACATGCTTGACCGTTCCCGCCGCGTTGCGGCAGGCTTCCCACTTCAGTCCGGTAGGGAAACCCGCGCCGCCGCGTCCGCGCAGACCGGAGTTCTTGATCTCCTCGACGATGGCCGCGCCACCGAGATTCAAACCGCTACGCAGCACCTCACCGGGTGCGAGCTTATTGTCCAGAATCGGGCCACTGCGACGAATATTGTCGTCCACACGGAAGAAATCGGCCGACCAGTCGCCCAGAGGGGTGCGGTTGCGGATCAGATGAGCAATCTCCTGCACGCGCTGCAGCGTCAGCCTTGTAATCGCGCGTCCGTTGACCAGCATTGCCGGCCCCTGGTCGCACATACCGGTGCAGGAGGTAGTATCGATGCTGACCAATCCGTCTTCCGACACTTTGCCCGGCTGCAACCACAGTTGATGGCACATCGCTTCCAGCAACGGTTGATTGCCTAGCATGCGGTCGGTGATATTGTCCGAAAACAGTACACGGTATTCACCGTGCGGCTGCAGATGCAGGAAGGAATAGAAACCGGCGACACCTTCGATACGAGCGCGCGGAATGCCAAGTTGAGAACCCAGATAAGTGACCGCGACCGAATCGATGCAGCCGCGCAATTCCTGGATTTCGCGCAGTATCTGCAGCAGGGCGCCAGGGTTGCGGGCATGGCGCCCCAATATCGGATCAAGATCGGCCATACGCACGCTTGCATCTGCCACCATGAGAATTCCCCTTAGCGATCGAGATTTGTCACCGCCTCAGCGATGCTTTGCACACTGCACAACGGTGTTATGCAGCGCCAGAGGATTGTATGCGCAAGCTGCGAAACATAGCAATTAAGAAAATCCTGACGGAGTCATCAGCCTGTAACGATCCTGTGGGTTTCCAATTGCGTGCAAGAAAATGGCAAGAAGAGACATGCCGAGCTGCGGAGGCCTGGCGGCACTGCCCGAATATGAAATTGAAAAAATGCGACTGAGCAAACTGGATGGGCAAAACGACGTAATCGCACTGCTATGCACGCCACCCCCCTGAATCGCAGACTATGAAATGATTAAGGGAAAGCAAAATTGCTTTCCCTTAATATTTGGAGCGGGAAAAGAGTCTCGAACTCTCGACCTCAACCTTGGCAAGGTTGCGCTCTACCAACTGAGCTATTCCCGCGAAATTAAAAAGCCGGAGCTACTCCGGCTTTTATGGTGCCAGTCTATTCTGGCACTACAGACTAACTCATACCGACGCTAACCTGCCGTTTTGTCTGGCGTCCCCTACGAGATTCGAACTCGTGTTATCGCCGTGAAAGGGCGGTGTCCTAGGCCTCTAGACGAAGGGGACTTCGTATTACAACTACCGTATTGCAACCACTTCTACTTCTTTTTGGTGGAGGTAAGCGGGATCGAACCGCTGACCTCTTGCATGCCATGCAAGCGCTCTCCCAGCCGAGCTATATCCCCATGCCGCGAAGGTATGGGGCAGTACATCAAGAATAAAAAAAGCCGGAGGTAATCCGGCATTTTTATCTGGAGCGGGAAAAGAGTCTCGAACTCTCGACCTCAACCTTGGCAAGGTTGCGCTCTACCAACTGAGCTATTCCCGCGAAATTAAAAAGCCGGAGCTATTCCGGCTTTTATGGTGCCAGTCTATTCTGGCACTACAGACTAACTCATACCGACGCTAACCTGCCGTTTTGTCTGGCGTCCCCTACGAGATTCGAACTCGTGTTATCGCCGTGAAAGGGCGGTGTCCTAGGCCTCTAGACGAAGGGGACTTCGTATTACAACTACCGTATTGCAACCACTTCTACTTCTTTTTGGTGGAGGTAAGCGGGATCGAACCGCTGACCTCTTGCATGCCATGCAAGCGCTCTCCCAGCTGAGCTATACCCCCCTACCTCGAAAGTGCGCGCATTATATTGAGGCACCCTGGGCTTGTAAAGCAATCTTTCAAAAGAATTACAGATATTTTTTTATGCGTGCCAAAACTGTCTCGCGCGGGAACAATGTAATCACCGCATCGACCGACGGCGTATGCGTCTGACCGACCAGCATCACACGCAACGGCATCGCCAGTTTGGGCATTTTCAGTCCGTGCTTGGCCAGCAGCTCTTTGAGCAGCACGCCCAGCGATGGAGCGTCCCATGCAACATCTGCGAAACGCTCGGCGAGTTCGCACAGTGCCGGAAGCACTTCCGCGGTCAGGTGCGTATCAAGCAACTCCTGCGCCGGATGCAGGTCGATGTAGAACACCTCGGCCTCGTCCGCTAACTCCACTAGCGTCGATACTCGATCCTTGTAAAGCGCGACCACGGTTTCCAGTTTCGGCGCATCGCTGACTGCCACTCCCCGCTTCACCAGATGCTTGCCGACCATTGCGGCCAGACTCGCATTGTCGGTCTGCTTGATGTAATGATTGTTCAGCCAGTTCAGCTTCTCGGTATTGAACTGCGCTGCGGACGGCGTGATGTGATCGAGGTCGAACCATAGGCAGAACTGCTCGACCGAAAAAACCTCATCGTCGCCATGCGACCAGCCCAAGCGGGCCAGATAGTTGATCACCGCCTCGGGCAGATAGCCGTCTTCATCGTATTGCATCACGCTGACCGCGCCGTGGCGCTTGGACAACTTGGTACCATCGTCACCGAGGATCATCGACAGGTGCGCATAAGCCGGCACGGTCGCCCCCAGCGCCTTGAGGATGTTGATCTGGCGTGGCGTATTGTTGACGTGGTCGTCGCCGCGGATCACCTGGGTGATGCCCATGTCCCAGTCGTCCACCACGACGCAGAAATTGTAGGTCGGCGTGCCATCCGAGCGCGCGATGATCAGGTCGTCCAACTCGGTGTTGCTGAATTCGATATGGCCCTTGACCATATCCTTCCAGCCGACGACGCCTGAGGTCGGATTCCTGAAACGCACCACCGGCTTCACGTCGGCGGGAACCAGCGGCAACACCTTGCCCGGTTCGGGACGCCAGCGTCCGTCGTAACGAGGCTTCTCGCCGCGCGCGCGCTGTGCCTCGCGCATCGCATCCAGCTCTTCCGGCGCGGTGTAGCAATAATAGGCCTGCCCCGCATCCAGCATCTGCCGGATCACTTCCTTGTAACGCGGCATGCGCTGCATCTGGTAGAACGGACCCTCGTCGTAGTTCAGCTTCAGCCAGTCCATGCCGTCCAGAATGGCCTGCACCGCCTCCGGCGTGGAGCGCTCCACATCGGTGTCCTCGATGCGCAGGATAAAGGTGCCGCCATGTTTGCGGGCGTAGGCCCAGGAGAACAGCGCGGTGCGAGCACCACCGATGTGGAGATAGCCGGTGGGACTGGGGGCGAAACGGGTGCGTACGGTCATGACTAAACGGATTCGGGCAAAAATGAGACGCGCATTTTACGAGCTTTGCCTGCGACGCGCACAGGGAATGCTGTAACCAGCCGAACGCAAGATTTCCAGAACAAACAAAAATGGCCTGTGGAATGTTCCTCAGGCCATTTATTTATTGGTGCCGAAGAGAAGAATCGAACTTCCGACCTACGCGTTACGAGTGCGTAATTATACAATCCACAAAACCTATATTACATGCGGCTTTTGCTGTATATTTGCATCGTAAAAAATCATTATTGGCACAATCCTGGCTGGCACAGTACGAGGCAAAAATACCATGGCAACCATACGCAAAAAAGGCGACTACCAGTGGCACGTGCAGATCCGGAAAAAGGGTTATGCACCGATCACCAAAACGTTCGAAACAAAAGCCGCTGCCGAATTGTGGGCCAAAACGACCGAAAGCGAGATGGGGCGCGGCGTGTTCGTCAGCCATGCCGAGGCTGAGGCCACAACGCTGCGCGACGCACTTACCAGGTATGCGGCCGAGATCAGCCCTTCGAAAAAGGGGTGTGCCCAGGAAATTGTGCGGATCAATAAATGGTTGACCGACCCGCTGGCCAGCCGTGCGCTGGCATCGCTGAAAAGCACCGATTTCGCGAAATGGCGCGACGCTCGATTAAAGAGCGTTTCACCGGCCACGCTTCATCGCGACCTCTCCATCATTTCTCACCTGTTCTCGATCTGCAACAAGGAATGGGGAATCGCGGTTACCAACCCACTGCAAAACATTCGCAAGCCGTCCATCCAAAACGCGCGCGATCGCCGGCTGGAGAGTGATGAGGAACAGCGCCTGCTGGATGCGCTCGGCAATAGCGGAAAGGGTGCCCTGGCAAACCACTGGATGCGGCCACTCGCCGTGCTTGCGATCGAGACGGCCATGCGGCAAGGGGAGCTGCTGAAAATTCAGTGGAAAGACGTGGACATGCAAAAGTCGTACGTCCATCTGGCCGACACAAAAAACGGAACGGCGCGAGACGTACCGCTTTCAAACCGAGCAAAAGCCACCTTGGAGGCGTTGCCGCGCAATATTGAGGGCAAGGTATTCGGCACCACGCAAAGCGCAGTTGCTCAGGCTTGGCCGCGCGCCTGCAAGCGTGCCGGAATTGAGGATTTGACGTTTCATGACCTAAGGCATGAAGCAACGAGCCGCTTGGCAGAAAAGCTCGCCCTGCATGAATTGATGAAAGTTACAGGACACAAGGACACTAAAATGCTAGCACGGTACTACCACCCGCGAGCCGAGGACTTAGCGAAAAAGCTAGGTTAGCCGTCGAAGCGTCCCCCCTTCCGGGGCGCGGTTGTCTTTGCCTTTGCCGTTAGCACTCGCTCAATGGCTTTTCCGACCAGTGCAAATCTAGCTCCGCCCCCGCTGCTGTAATTTCCGTGATGCTGATATAGCCCAGCTCGGGAAATCCCATCCCCAGGTCGGCTTTGCCGAATGCCTGAAGCTGCTCGTTTTCGATGTCGCGCTCGACGATGTACCAATCGCAGCCAGCGACGAAATAGTGAAGACGGACAATCGGGTCGGTGGCTCCATCGGTTTCGTAAGTCTTGGGCATCGTCTGGACGGTCTCGATCAGCTCGGACAACTTGGAAAGCATATAGCGGCGCTCTTCGCCTCGGCATACGTCGGCCATCGCCTCGATTTGTGCTCTGCCGATGAACGGACGCAGGGTGCGGAATGCTTCAGTTGCTTGCTGGATATTTGCGATAGTGGTCATGGTGATTCCTTCGGGGATGGTCGGACGGCTTGCGCCGTCCGGCGGTGATTTAGATAAGGCCGCGTTCTGCAAAGCTCATCGTCTGATTACCGGCGACGACGAAGTGGTCGAGGACTCGCACGTCGACCAGCGACAGCGCTTGCTTGAGTGCATCGGTCAGCATGCGGTCGGACTGGCTCGGTTCTGTCGCTCCACTCGGGTGGTTGTGGGCAAAAATGACGGCTGCGGCATTGTGCTTAAGTGCTGCTTTTACGACTTCGCGGGGGTAAACGCTGGTCTGTGTAAGCGTGCCTTTGAAGAGGTCTTCAGCCTCAATTACTCTGTGCTGCGCGTCCAGAAAAATCGCGACAAAAGACTCGTATTGCTGCCCGGCAAAATGAATTCTGAGATAGTCCTTAACGGCGTTCGGGCTGTTCATCGCCTCACCAGTTTTCAGCTCTTCGCCCATCCATCTTTTCACTAGCTCACGCACTACTTGGCATTGCTCCGGGGCTTGATCTCGCGCTGCAAAGACGCTCGAAAGTGTCCCGCCGTAGACCTTTTTCGCTTCACGTACTCCCAGCAGTTTCCCAAGCAGCTCAAGATCTGAAAATCTGTTGTAGTTGACTTGCACACCTGCTGTTTGGTGAGCGTCGAATTTGATTTTGTTCTGTTGTCCGAATTGTTGATTTGTGTGGTTTGCGTTCATGATTTCCCCTTCGTTGTCTGGTTGAGTCCTGCTGTTTGGAGCCGCGTCGCGAAGCGATGAAGGAGGACGCAAGAGAAGATCGGAAAGACCGGAGTTGAGGGGTGGTGCGGCCCACAGGCAAAGCCGAGGACACGGCCCGAAGACGAAGCCCGCAGGGTTGTCTTGCAGTGATGAACGCGGACGGAAGTTTTTTGAACGCGGTTCTAGCAGGACTTAATCAGTGAAGGGGATGACGCAAACGACGGGGTACAAATCGGCAAATCGGACAATGCAGTTAAAGGTTTTTTGTTTTTGATGGGGGCGTTGCGGGGTCTCCCCGCTAGGAGGGGGCAGCACGATTCGAGTTCGATTCGTGCCGGTTGGGTCACCTTTATCCACAGATTCTGTGGATAACATGGGGCTTAGTCACGCGAAGGTGCATGACCTGATACCGGATAGCCGTCAAACGCTGGAGTATGGCTGTTGAAAATCCCGTTAGCGGAAAAATCGAAATGCCCAGCAACGGCAAATCTCGTGATCGCAGACTTGAAGGCAAGGAATCCAAGTTGCTGCTTAAACACCTCTCTGGCGAAGCTAAGGCCGTATTTGAGTTTGCCATTGAAACGGCCATGCGGCGAGGCGAAATACTCTCCCTCGAATGGCGCAACATCGACCTGAAGAATCTCACGGCTACGCTGAAGGATACAAAAAATGGAGAAGTACGAGCCGTCCCCCTCTCCACAACGGCAATCAGGATACTCAAAGAGCACCCCGGAGGTAATGGAGCCAAGAGAGTATTCTCCATCACCCAATCAAAGCTTCGCAAGGACTGGGAATCGGCCAGAACGGCAGCAGGAGTCCCAGACATCCGGCTGCATGATCTGCGCCATGAGGCAGCCTCTCGCCTCTTTGAGAAAGGCTTAAACGTGATGGAGGCGGCCAGCGTCACCGGTCACAAAACACTTTCCTTGCTCAAGCGATACACACACCTCAATCCGACCGACATAGCAAAGAAGCTAGGTTGACAGGTGGCGTCAATATAGTCACATTGACGCTATGAAAATTGGAGACGACAAGATGCCATACAAAGTGCTTACAGCAAATTTTTCTAACGAGCTCGAAAAAAAAGTGAATGAACATATTCATGACGGATGGACTCCCCTGGGTGGAGTCTCCGTTTGTGCAGCCACAGTTGAGGACGAGAACAGCTTCCGTCCAGAGCTCACGACAGACTACATGTTCGCCCAAGCAATGACTCATGACGATTGAGCCCCCCACCTGTTTTGCCGGGGCATCGCCCCGGCTGTTGCCAGATCAAATCAAACCCCGCTCCGCGAAGCTCAGGCAATTCGTGCCTGCCACGATGAAGTGATCTAGGGCTCTCACGTCCACCAGTGCCAGCGACTGTTTTAACGAATCGGTCAGCATTTCATCTGCCCTGCTGGGTTCACATACACCGCTCGGATGGCGCAAGAACAGCTTTCAACCAGCCAAGCCGAACAGGAATTTGATATTCAGGGAGTACTAGAGAGTACTAACGCCGTGCAGGGAACGGGACTACAGATTTGTGCTGATGCGGCGAGCTCAGTGGGGCATGCGCCCCCAAGATGACAATGCCTTGTCCATGCCTTGTGTGTCAGGCCTGAAGAACGGTAGCCAATGATAACCCACCCGAATATCTAGGTGCCCAGCGTCTTTTTCTAGCATGTTGACATGCTACGGAATGTCGGTAAATATAAGCAACTACCGACGATATGTATCAGACATGAAAACATCAAAAGTCACGCGGGTTCTGAGTCTCGCCAAGCAGGAAGGTGTTATTCGCGCCCGAGACTTGGAGCCGCACAACATACCCCGCACCTATCTTGCCCGACTGTGCAATGCGGGCAGGCTCCAGCGTCTTGGGCGCGGCCTTTATATGCTGGCCGATAGCGCTATCACCACCAATCATAGTCTGGGCGAGGCTGCAAAGCGCGTGCCCCATGGCGTGATCTGCCTGCTCTCGGCACTCCGCTTTCATGGTGTCACCACGCAGGCCCCCTTCGAAGTCTGGATAGCGATTGAAAACAAAGCCCGTGCGCCAGCAGCCAATGAAACACCGCTGCGCATTGTCCGGTTTTCTGGCCAGGCACTAGAGTCCGGCATAGAGACGCATGTGATAGACGGTGTGCCGACCCGAATTTACTCGCTCGCCAAAACCATCGCCGATTGTTTCAAGTACCGGAACAAGATCGGACTGGATGTGGCCTTAGAGGCCATGAGGGAGAGCTGGCGCGCGCGCAAATGCACCATGGACGAGCTCTGGCGTTACGCGGTGATTTGCCGGGTATCCAATGTGATGCGCCCTTATCTGGAAACACTAACATGAGCGTAAATAAACCTCGTAACCTCCCCGCCTCCGTGCGCCAACGCCTGCTCACTATCGCCAAACGCGATAGTGAGGCATTCGATCTGGTGCTAACACGCTATGCCTTGGAACGCCTCTTGTACCGTTTGGGGCAGTCACAGTACCACGACCAGTTTTTGCTCAAGGGTGCGATGCTGTTTGCCGTGTGGGGCGGAGAAGCTCACCGCCCTACCCGCGATGTTGACCTACTGGGATTCGGGTCAAGCGAGTTGCCGCAGGTGGTGCAGATATTCCAGGACATTTGCCAAGTGTCGGTGGAGCCGGATGGACTGGAGTTTCTCCCGGACACCATGCGCGCGATAGAAATCCGTGAGGATCAGGAATATCAAGGCGTACGCGTGTCATTTGAAGCGCGCTTGGGAAATGCCGTTATCCCGATCCAGATTGATATTGGCTACGGCGATGCGGTGACACCCGCGCCGGAAGACATTACCTACCCCACCGTACTGGATTTTGCTGCCCCCAAGTTGCGCGCTTATCCGATCTACTCCGTGGTCGCGGAAAAATTCCAAGCCATGGTATGGCTTGGAATAGCCAATAGCCGCATGAAGGATTTCTACGACATCTGGATCATCATGCAGAAGTTTTCGTTTGAGGGGCAAGTTTTGAGCACGGCAATCGAGGCGACATTTACACGACGCCAGACACCCTTGCCGACCGAGGCACCGCTGGCCCTAACCCAAGTGTTCGCCAACGATGCCGCAAAGCAGACCCAGTGGAAAGCGTTTCTGCGCAAGAACGCACTGCCGGTAGATGGCCTGACGTTTCCCGACATCATCACAACCTTGCATGATTTCCTGATGCCGCCGACACTGTCATCCGCCAAAGGATTGGCCTTCAACGCCAACTGGCCCACTGGCGGATCGTGGCAAACACGAGGCAGATAAATCCAACCTTAACCCATTAGCCAATCTTTATTAGCACGAACCTGAATCCCATTTCCATTCACTGGATATAGGGTCAAAGACCCGTTTTGCTTGGAATTTGATCTTGCGCCCATCGTCATATGTGCGCCAGCAAGAGCTATTAACACAACGGGTATTACAGGAAACCCGTCCCGCCTGTTTTGCAGGGCGACTAGGAAATATATCCACAGCGCTATTAGATAGAGGCTTACTCTGAAGTTTGTGGACTGCTGAGTTACGATACTTGAACTCAGGGATGAGTTGACCGACTTTCCACTCAGAAGAAAGCTTCTGTCCTCTTTCCAGCTCTACGACGGTCAGATTTTCAGCGATAGCATCTCGTTCGCTTGCTGCGCTTGGATTTCCACCAAAAGCAGCGAGATTTAACCATGCATAGGCCAGTACAGGATTTTCCTGAGCACCAGCACCATCCCGAAAAACTAACCCTAAAGCTCGCTGGCCATATGCATTACCCTGGGCTGCAGACTTTCTGAACCACTGAACCGCAACTGCATAACTCTGCAAGACACCCCGGCCATCTCTATACATCCAACCAAGATTATTTTGGGCTAATGCATCCCCCTGCTCGGCAGCCTTGATGTACCAGTACACGGCCTGCTTATCGTCTTCCGCTCCCCCCTTGCCATTGTCATACATCATGCCAAGATTAATTTGCGCTGATGCATCTCCCTGCTCGGCAGCCTTGGTGTACCAGTACACAGCCTGCTTATCGTCTTCCGCTACACCCGTGCCCTTGTCATACATCATGCCAAGATTAAATTGCGCTGATGCATCCCCCTGCTCGGCAGCCTTGGTGTACCAGTACACGGCCTGCTTATCGTCTTCCGCTACCCCTTGGCCTTCGTCATACATCACACCAAGATTAACTTGCGCTGATTTCTGCCCCTGCTCGGCAGACTTTCTGAACCACTGAGCCGCAACTTCATAACTCTGTAAGACACCCTGACCATCTCTATACATCACACCAAGATTAATTTGTGCTGATGCATGCCCCTGCTCGGCAGCCTTGGTGTACCAGTACACGGCCTGCTTATCGTCTTCCGCTCCCCCCCTGCCCTTGTCATACATCCAGCCAAGAATAAATTGCGCTGATGCATCCCCCTGCTCGGCAGCCTTCGTGTACCAATACACCGCTTGCTTGTCGTCTTTTGCCACTCCTTCACCATTGGCATATTTCTCGCCAAGGCGAAACTGTGTCCCACTAGTTGTATGTCCCTGCTCGGCCATCTTATCGAACCAGTACACGGCTTGCTTGTCGTCTTTTGTCACTCCTTGACCTTCGGCATACATCAGCCCAAGCTTATTTTGGGCCCAAGCATTTCCCTGCTCGGCCGCCTTCGTGTACCAATACACCGCTTGCTTGTCGTCTTTTGCCACTCCTCGATCGTTCTCATACATCCAGCCTAAGATATTTTGCGCCTCCGCATTTCCCTGCTCGGCAGCCTTGCCATACCAGTACGCAGCCAGCTTGTCGTCTTTTGTCACTCCTTGACCGTTGGCGTACATCGCGCCAAGATAATTCTGCGCGTCTCGATTTCCTTCCTCAGAAAGTGGCTGCAACTCTTTCAATGCAAGGGCATAGTCTTTACTGTTATATGCTCCGATTCCTTCATTGAGTCCAGCACTGGCAGATCCAAATGCTGCTGCGGAAATAAGCAATGCAATAACTGCTTTCTTAACACTGAACAAAGTAGCCTCCCTAGCTAAATTTTTAGACTTTCTGCTTTTTTCGATCTGCGATTTCTGGTAATCACAAACCTTTGCAACGCTAACACAGCGCTGAGGAAAATACACTATCGTATCCGGCCACTTTTATCCGTAAATCACGCAACATATTTTCGCGTGAATTCTGGAAGAATTTATTGATGCGGTTTTATGTGAACTCGTGAGGGACTCTAAAACCAAGCACCTTTCGTGGACGGTAGTTGAGTCGCTCTACCTCACCTCGACTAGCTTGCCCCTCTTCTCCTGCATCAGGCTGGTCACGGCTTCCAAGAAAGCTTGGCGTGCCGCGCGATCGAATTTGTTGGCCGGTTCTGGCTCACCTGAAAATAAAGTTCGTGCAAGCTCCTCGAATTGAGATGAGTTTAGCTCGCGTTTATTGAGGGTGATATTTTCCATGTCGTTCTCCTGTGGTTGTGCTGAATCATTCCTAGATTACGAGCCCACCTTCCTTGCGGTGCAGATCCTTTCAATCCTCGAACCGCTGCGGCGGTTGGCCCAGTTCACAGGAAATCCTCCGCGACGGCAGGCGCGGACGGTTTTGCAGGTTTCCCAGCGAATGCCGGGCCGGCAGCGCCTTTCGCTGCCATCGCGGCAGGCGTCGGCGTCGTGGCCAGCAGATCCTGGGAAGAAATTACGGGCGAGGTGTAGCAGAAGCTTGGAAGCTTCGTCGCCCCGGTCAGCACGCCACATCCGGCGGGCAAATTCATCAGCATATTCGTGTCGATGAAGGCACGCTCCGCTTGGCGGATCGTGCGCTCAGGCAGCACGGTCTCTGCCAAGGCGAGGTTGCGTTCGACACGCCTGATCTCATCATCTACAAGGATCGTGCCGGTCGATTTCGCGAGCCATTCCGCCGTTTCGGGATCTTTTATTCGGTAGCTCAACTGGATGGCACAGTTCTCCATGACTGCGCCCCGAACCATATCTGGATCGAGGTCTGCAGGGCAGTCGCGAAGATCCTGGAGGCTTTGAAAGGCGAGAATGACGTGCATTCCCCAGCCTGCGGCAGCACCTAGACTGGTCATGAACGGGCGGCTGATATGAACCTTGAATTCATCGGCCAGGACAGTCATAAGCCGCTCCGCGCGCCCCTGTTTAGCGAGCATCATCAGCCGGATCAGCAGCATGCGCTGCATCCGGATGACTCGCGTATTGCCCATGTCGCCGACCACATATAAGCAGCCGCCGGTGCGCGCCAGCGCGTCGATGTCGATGCCGCTGGAGGCGGCGTTGACTGGCTGCAGGTCGCACATTTCTTCCAGCGCAGCGTGGAAGCCGGGCGCGGCGTTCAGCCAGGCCGAGCCGAACTTTGCGAGTGCCTCGGCGGCCGTATGGCCGGCGGCGATAAAGGCCGCCGCTTCGCGGGCGGCCTTGCGATCAGCAAGCCGATAGAAGTCGGCTGCCTCGCCCTTCTCAGCCAGGCTAAAGGCTCCGATGAGCATGTTCTCGACCGTCTCTTCGTCGCAGCAGGCGAAGAGATTGATCTGCGCCGGCTTGCCGGGGCGCAGGTCAAGGAACACGTACGGCTGGTCAGCGCGCAGTGCGGCCGCCCGAAACACATGCGGCATGTGAGCGTCGTTTTTGGGATCGAGCACGGTGACAAACTCGCCCATCTGGATCGCTTGCGACAGGAGGATCTGCGAGGCCACGCCCTTGCCTGAGCGGGTGCGTCCGCTCAGCAGGACGTGGCTCAGCCGCCATGTCTCAGAATCGATATAGACGGGCTGTCGATTTTCGTTCAGTCCGACGAAAAGGCCGAGTTCGGGACACACGAATTCAAGGGCATCGAACGCGCCGATTTTAGGAGGCAGAAACGCGTCAATCTCGCGCACGTCAGTGCGCTGATTGCGCTCGAGCTTGGACTTCTTGGTGAGCCGAGCGCGCAGCCGCTCGGCGTGGTCTTGGCCGTGGCGCAGCCACCAGAATACGCTCGCGCCAGCGAGTAGCATTCCGGCAAGCCACCAGCCGAGTTCGGTGGCTGGCATGAGGCCAATAATGACTTCAGCAGCGCAGACGTTCCCCGCGAAGTACGCAGGCAACGGCAGCAAGCCGAGCGCAGCGAGTGCAATGGCCGGCGCGCGCAGCGCCGACTCGGACTTGGTCGCAATGGCGATCAGTCCGGGCGCGGTCGCGAGCCCGAACCAAAAGCCAAGTTTGACGACCTGAAAAAATACTATGCCGCTCCAAACGAGCAGGACGGTGCGGCCGCCAAGCCAGCCGTCCGCCATGACATATTTGACGAAAGTTGGGAACGTCCAGATGAGCCAGGCCGAAAAGCCAGCGGCGAGCGACCACGACAGCCAAGCGAACGCGCTGGCGTGGTGGTTGTGATTTTTTGTCATGCGATCACCTCATGCGAGAAATGAAAAGGAAGGATGCGAACCGCCCCTCGCCGGTTGCAACGGCAAGGATGGCAAGCGGAGCGCGCAGCGATGCCAAGGGCAAGCGGAGGGGAGCCGCCTCGGAGTCCGTTGGCGATACCGCGCAAAAAGCGCGGGGGGAGCCTACGGACTCCGAGGTGGGACGCTGGCGCAGGCGCGCCAGCAGTCCGCCACAGCGCACACGCCCCAGCGTGGGTGCGAAGGCGCGGGGGGAGCCACTTTCGAGCCGCTGCCCTAGCAGCGGCAGCCGCCCCAGCGGCGGTC
>Ga0209211_10001243_pt1 | contig 49012 bp, 43 predicted proteins | sample RifGroA2_FD_183992 | JGI IMG/M metagenome (GOLD analysis project Ga0209211, IMG submission 183992) | Groundwater microbial communities from Rifle, Colorado, USA - Groundwater A2 (SPAdes) (version 2) | ecosystem: Environmental > Aquatic > Deep subsurface > Groundwater | place: Rifle, Colorado...
ATGCAGAGAATACAGTATAGAAAGAGTTGTAATTACATCTACTTCAGAGGTATATGGTACTGCTCAATATGTTCCCATCAATGAAAAACACCCATTTCAGGGACAATCACCTTACTCTGCTTCAAAAATTGGTGCTGATAAAATAGCAGAGTCTTTTTATCGTTCATTTTCTACGCCAGTTATTATAGCAAGACCTTTTAACACCTATGGACCGAGACAATCAGCAAGGGCCGTTATTCCAACTATTATCACTCAACTGCTAAGTGGCAAAAAAGAGATTCATCTTGGGTCTTTACATCCAACAAGGGATTTAAATTATGTTAATGATATTTGTAATGGTTTTATTACTCTTACTCAATGTGATGTTGCGGTTGGTAAAGAAATAAATATTGGTTCTGGTACTGAAATATCAATAGGCGATCTTGCAAACCTTTTAATAGAACTCATAGGTTCAAATGCAAAAATTGTTTCTCAGGATGCAAGGAAAAGACCCGAAGAAAGTGAAGTGGGGCGATTGGTTTGTGATAACAGTTTAATGGAAGAGTTGACAGGATGGAAACCAGAAACCCCCCTGAAAGAAGGTTTGTTAAAAACAATAGAATGGTTCAGAGATAAAGAAAATTTAAAGAGATACAAAAAAGATATCTACTGTATTTGATCCCGAATCCCACTGATTCCGATAATTCAGGGAGTCAGGTAGAGAATTTTATCAAAGGGCTGAGTTATGAATTTTACATTGATAAGATTAATTCACAAGAGTTTACTGCCAGTTATGTCTTTATAACAATCAAATGTATCGCCTATGACATTGCCAAGTGCTTTAAGCAGTTTATTCTGAAAGATGCTTGGCAAAACAGCAGTTTTAAAACAATCAAAAATTACTTGATCGAGATACCAGGCAATGTCTTCGGGTATGGTAAAGGCATTCAAGTGAGTCTTCCTTCATCATATAAATTTAAGCACTTGTTTCGAACGATTGAAGATAGATTGTTTATGTTTGCTCAATGCTTTTTATAGCTATACTTTAAAAAGATATCTTGGGTTTAAAATCTATTTTTGGGTTTTGGATTATATTCCTTTTTAGATACCGGAGTTAAGAAAAACAACATGAATGAAATTAAAATTGGCTCAAGATTAATTTCTTCTAATGCACCTATTTATATTATTGCGGAAATCGGTGTAAACCACAATGGTAGTGTAGAATTAGCAAAAAAATTGATATGTTGCGCAAAGGAGTGCGGTGCAGATGCCGTAAAATTTCAAACATATTCCACTGAAAAATTAGTGATTCCCACTACACCAAAGGTTCAATATCAAAAAAATTTAACCTCTCCGGAGGAAACACATTTTGATATGTTAAAGAAATTAGAGCTATCAAGGGAAAATCATTTTCTTCTTTTAGAGCATTGTCAAAAAATTGATATTGAATTTATTTCAACACCTTATGACATAGCTAGTGCAAAATTCCTATTAAACCTTGGTGTTAGGTGTTTTAAAACTGCTTCAGTTGATATTGTTGATTTACCAGTACATGAATTTTTAGCCAAGAGTAATAGACCTGTTATAATTGCAACAGGAATGGCAACACTTGGAGAAATAGAAGAAGTAATGGGAATATACCAAGCCGCAAAACACGAAGATATAATATTGCTCCACTGTGTGTCAAATTATCCTTGTTCAGAAAAAAGTTTGAATTTAAGGGTCATAGAAACATTACAGGCTGCTTTTGGTGTGAATGTTGGCTTTTCTGATCATAGTACTGATTTTCTTGCATCATGTATTGCAGTGGCATTAGGAGCTGTTGTGATTGAAAAACATTTTACATTGGATAAATCACTTCCTGGACCAGACCATAGGGCTTCTTCTACACCAGAGGAATTTAAAAAATTAGTAGAATCCATTCGTAAGACTGAAGTGATGTTGGGGAGTTCTATAAAAAAATGCCAATCGGAGGAGGTAGATATGGCAAATGTTTCTAGGAAGAGTATTGTTTTAAACAAAGACATTACTAAAGGTGAAACTTTTACGATGGACCACTTGGTAATGAAAAGACCAGGTACTGGTCTATATTCTAGAGAAATAAGGAATATTGTCGGCAAAAAGGCCAAATGTGATTTGAAAGTAAACCATTTATTGTGCTGGAATGATATTGAATAAATAGAAAATGGATAAAAAAATTTACGTATCTACAGGGGCATTTCTGACACGAGATTTACGTATGATATTAAAGGAATGTGCAGAGAATAAAATATCAAATATTGAGCTAGGAGTCGCCGTGTATTATGATGCACTAATTTTATCTGATTTAAGTTACCTTGTGGATTCAGGACAATTTAACTTTTTGGTTCATAATTATTTTCCACCTCCAGAAGTACCTTTTGTACTGAATCTTGCTTCTGTTGATAGTTCTATGAGTGAAAGAAGTCGAATATTTTGCAAAGATGCAATCCGCCTTTGTGCAAAACTGAAATCTCCTTATTATAGCGTACATACCGGATATTGTTTCAATGCGTTAGTGGAACATTTGGGTAATGATTTATCAGGAATCAAGCCAGTGCGAATGGAAGAGGCCGAAGCTATCTTTATAGAAAGTATGAAGATTATTGCAGATTATGCAAAGCTTTATAACATAATAGTCTTAATTGAAAATAATGTGCTTGCTCCTTTTAATCTTATCGAAGGGGAAAACAAGTTGCTGTTAGGAGTAACTGCTGACGATTTAATTCATATCGTACATAAAATTGGGAGAGAAAATGTTGGTATATTACTGGATGTAGGTCATTTATATATTTCTTCTAAAAGTTTGAAATTTTCAATTGAAAAATTTCTGGATGCGTGTAAACCTTTTATAAAGTGTATTCATTTTAGTGAAAATGATGGCAGTAAAGATACTAATAATATAATTAAAAAAGATTCTTGGTTTTGGAAACCCTTGAAGAAGATTATTACTGACAAGCTTGTTTTTGTTTTAGAAGCTTATAATTTACCAATCAAAGTTATTCAACAACAAATCAGCCTTATCTCTTCTGTATTTTAGTATATATATTTTTAAGTTTTTTACCTTTTAAAATGAGCAAACCAAACGATGTAATTATCATTGGGTCCGGTTCTCATGGTGTTGTAATTGCTGATATTATATTATGTGGTAACAAGTTTAAGCTTTTAGGATTTTCAGAGAGAGATGATGTATTCAAAAGTCTTCCCTGTAAAAAGAGACAAGTAACTAAGAGTTTATGGTTTCCCATTTATGCTGATAGTGAATTATTTCAAAAGAAATGTAGTGATAATCAGATATTATTTGTGTTGGGTATAGGGCAAGAATTAATGAAAGTAAGAGCAAGAATTGCAGCACAATTAAAAAAAAATGGGTATTCTTTGTGCGTAATTACGCATCCTTCATCTATTATAGCAAGTTCGGCCACTCTGGGTGAAGGTGTTGTGGTTATGGCTGGGGCGGCTATTAATCCATTTGTTAAGCTCGGAAACCATGTAGTAGTTAATACAGGCGCTACAATAGACCATGATTGTGTTGTTGGTGATAATTCGTTTATACAACCCGGCGTTCATTTAGCTGGGCACGTGTATGTTGGTAAAAACACCGTTATTGGAATTGGCTCGGCAGTAAAAGAAAAAATAAAAATTGGTAATAATTCTATTGTTGGAGGCGGCGCGTTTGTCAACAGAGATGTACCAGATAATACTGTTTATGCGGGGGTTCCAGCAAGAAAATTGAGGAATAATTTATTGGAGGAATGTTTATGAAAGTAGTAATTATTGGAGCAGGGACTGGGGCTGCTAATGTGGCAGATATTTTAATTCATGATAAAAACTTTAAGTTATACGGATTCGTGGGTACAACTGAAGAGGAAGGAAAATTTACTGGTAAGAAATTGTATAACGAGATACCTTTTCTTGGAGATCATTCAATTCTTCCTAAGCTAAAAGAAAATGATATTATGGGATTTGTTATTGCAATAGGTATTAATACGATTAGGGAGAAATCGTATTATGAAGCAGTACAATACAAATTAGTTCCTATTAATGTTGTATCCTCCCATGCCATAGTTAATCCTTCTGTTAAAATTGGGAAAGGTGTAGTTATTTGTGCAGGATCAGTCATTTTACACGATGCAGAAATTGGTAATAATACGTTCATAGGACCTGGAGTTATTATTGAGAATAATGCAAAAATTGGTGAAAATTGTATAATAGCTTCTTCATGTGTTATTGGAGGAGAGTGTGAAATAGGAAGGAACGTAAAACTTGATGTACGATCTACGTTAACCCACCGTGTTAATATAGGTAAAAACCAGCAAGTTGGGGCTGGTGTTATTGTAAGTGAGTCTTTACCTGATTTAGTTAGAAGCGAGTTTGAATAATGAAAGAGATAAATTATAAGAAAAGGATTTTGATTACAGGTGGAGCAGGTTATGTGGGGAGTACTCTTATTCGGGATTGTTTGGAAGAAGGTTTGATAGTTCGTTGTTTAGATTTACTAATATACGATGGTAGACCTATTGTTGGATTTATAAATCATCCAAATTTTGAATTTATTCGAGGTGATATCCGAGATGCGGAGATTCTTAGAAAAGCGCTGAAAGACATTGATTGCGTTGTGCATCTTGCTGCAATTGTAGGTGATATACCATGTAGGGCTGCTCCGAAATCAACTGTTCAAATTAATTTTCAGGGTACAAAGTTGATTGCTGATTTAGCGAAAGAAATGGGTATAGAACGTTTTATTTTTGGCTCAACTTGTTCAAATTATGGCGTTGTAAACTCCAATGAAATGGCAACAGAAACTACAAGACTGAACCCGGTTTCGCTTTATGCGGAAACAAAAATTGATTGTGAGCGTTATTTGACAAAAATTCATGATGAAAAATTTGCAACAATATGCTTAAGATTTGGAACTGCTTACGGTATTTCTTTCCGTACAAGATTTGATTTGCTTGTAAATTCTTTTGCCTATGAGGCTTTGACAAAAAAAGAAATAATTGCTTTTGCTGTAAATACATGGAGACCTTATATTCATGTTGCAGATATGTCTTTAATTATTAGAAAAATGTTGTGCATTCCTGCCGAGAAGATAAGTGGACAAATTTTTAATGCGGGAAGTACGTCTCAAAATTTCACGAAGAGGGACGTTATTGAAGTTTTGAAGAGGATTATGCCGGGCATTAAAACAAAATATATAGAATCAGTTGATGATCGCAGGGATTATCGGGTTGATTTTAGCAAATTGGAAAATATTATTGGTTTTAAACCGACGAAAAATCTTGAAGATGGTTTTCGGGAGTTAATTTATTGTTTTAAATATGGGGTCATAACAGAAAATAATTATGAAGCAAACAAACTCGAAACATTAGAAAAATTTTTCAAAGAAAAGGAAGAAGTATTGGGTAATTAATTAAATAATTTAAGGGTAAAAGGTAATCATTAAAAAATGAAAAAAATTAAAATTCCTTGGGCTAAACCAGAATTAGGCGAAGAAGAGTTAAATGAAGTAATTGATTCTTTTAAGTCAAATTGGCTTACAATGGGGCCTAAAGTGAACAAATTAGAACATGAAGTTTCTATTTTTTTAGAAGTTCCATATGCTATTGCCATTTCAAATGGGACAGTTGCTTTAGATTTGGTACTGAAGGCAATAGGTGTAGAACCCGGCGATGAGGTAATTGTTCCTGCAATGACCTATTTTGCAACAGCATCATCAGTAAGTTATCAAAATGCAGTTCCAGTCTTTGTTGACATTGAGAAAGAAACTTTCAATTTGGACCCAGACCGCATTCCAGAAGCTATTACGGAGAAGACAAAAGCAATTATTTTCATAGATTATGGTGGAAATCCATCAAATTATGATGCTATAGCCAAAGTTGGGCAAAAATATAACATTAAAGTCTTACAAGATGGAGCCCAATCATTAGGGGCTTTTTATAAAGGTAGGCCGATGGGGGCACAAACAGAAACCTCGACTATGAGCTTCCATGCGGCCAAAGTAATGACGACTATCGAAGGTGGCATGATTTTTACTCACAACGAGTCTCTTAAAGAAGATATTTTGTCAAGAAGAAATCAAGGAGAATCAAAAGGCGGGAAGTATATACATATAACGCTTGGAACTAATGCTCGAATGACCGATTTAACGGCGGGTATTGGCTTAGCTCAATTTAAGAAATTACCTGTTTTTATAAAACAGCGAAGAAGGGTGGGAGAAAAATATAATAAATTGTTTTCTCAAAGTAAAGATAAAATATTTTTTCCTAAGGAAAGAGTCGATTGTAAAAATGCATATTTTTTTTATCCCATTCTTGTTGAAGATAGAGATAGAGTCTCCTATGTACTTCGTGAAAAATACGGTATTGATACACGTATTGCCTATCCCATGCCGCTGTATAAACAAGAGGTTTTTGCTTCTGGAAAGTTAAAATATCGAAAGATGGAATGTCCAATTGCAGAAGAAGTAACCTCAAAGATATTGAATTTACCAATCTTCCCTTCTATGACGGATGATATGATTGAGCAAGTATGTAGAGCTATTTTTAAAGAAATCGAAAAGTAAAAATCTCGATTTTATTAAAAAACAAAATAAACAGGGAAAAATATAGATAAAAAATTGCAGAGAGAAAAGCAGCATAAAATTATTAGTTATCAGCGTAATGAAAAATAATTTACAGTTCTGCTTAGTCGGTCGTGGGTCAATTGGAACCAGACACTTAAAAAACCTTAAATTCCTTTCTTATAGTGATATAATTGCTTTCTCTGAATTTTCTGACGATAATAAAGACGCAGAATTTAAGCAAAAATACGGAATAGAAACTTTTCATAGTTTGGAAAGAATTAAGGGGAAAAAGCCGGATGCCTTTGTTATTGCAAACCCAACTTCTAAGCACATTGAATTTGCAATGATAGCCGCAAATATAAACTGCCATATCTTTATGGAAAAACCGTTATCGCATAATTTAAATGGGTTAGAAGAATTAAAGATGAACTTGTTCCGGAAAGGTCTGGTTTTTCTTCTGGCAAACAATTTTAGATTCCATCCCGTTCTACTTTGTATCAAGAGCCTCATTAAGAACAATGAATTTGGAACCATATATTTTGCCAGGATCCAAGTTGGACAATATCTTCCAGATTGGCATCCATGGGAGGATTACAGGAGGGGCTATAGCGCAAGGAGTGAATTGGGCGGTGGGGTAGTATTAACTCTCCAACATGAAATTGACTATGCATATTGGTTGTTTGGTAAGTATAAAAACATTAAGTCTTATGTAAAGAAAATAAGCAATTTAGAAATTGATGTGGAAGATGTTGCTTCGATTATAGCTGAGATGGAGTCTGGTCAGCTACTTGAAATACACTTGGATTATTTGCAAAGACCATCTAAGAGAACAATACAAATACAGGGTTCAAAAGGATCAATAGATTATTGTTTCGGTGATAGATATTTACAATTTTATGATTTTGAACAACAAAAGTATAAGATGCTCCTGGATCTAACTAATTATGATAATAACCAGATGTATATTGATGCGATGAAGCATTTTATTAAATGTATTTCCGGTGAAGAAAAACCCAGATGTGATTTGGAAGATGCAATTTATATTTTAAAAACGTGTCTGGAGATAAAAAAGAACTTATAAAATGAGTGTGTTATGTACTATATGTGCAAGGGGTGGTTCGAAAGGTGTGCCAGGTAAAAATATAAAGAACTTATTAGGCAAACCACTAATCGCTTATACAATAGAACAGGCTTTAAGTAACAGACTTATTAACCGTGTTGTTGTTTCAACCGACTCCGAAAAGATAGCAAATGTAGCAAAACAATACGGCGCTGAAGTCCCATTTATGAGACCCCAGTTTTTAGCTACAGATGAAGCATCTAAATTACCCGTTATAAAGCATGCAATTAAATATTATGTTGAAAACCTGAATTTTAATCCCAACTATGTGATTGATTTAGATCCAACGTCACCCTTGAGAACATCTGAAGATATAGAAAAATGCCTGAATTTGATTATGAACGATTGTAATTGTGATTTGGTTATAACAGGTTACAAGTCAAATAAAAACCCTTATTTTAATATGGTAGAAATAAATTCTGATGGTTTTGCTTGTTTAAGTAAAAAACCAGAAAAACAAATTGTAAGAAGGCAGGATGCGCCAGTAGTTTATGCGATGAACGCATCAGTTTATATTTGGAAGACAGATGTTTTATTTAATCAAACTGATGTTGTCGCAGGTAAGGTTAAACTCGTTGCGATGCCGGAAGAAAGATCAATTGATATTGACAGCGAGGTGGATTTTAAGTTAGTTGAATATTTTATGAAAGAAAAGAAATGATATTCCCAGAAAGATTTCAGATTATTAATAAGGTAGCAGTTGTTACAGGAGGCGCCGGGTTAATTGGGAAGAGTTTGTGCCTTGCCTTAGCTGAAGCCGGTGCCAAGGTTTATATTGCAGAAGTTGACGATGAACGTGGGAAGAAATTATGCACTGAAATGAAAAACAACGGTTTAAATGCTGATTTCGTCAAAATGGATATTACAAATGAAAGTTTAATCGAGTCCGCCATTTTTGAGGTGATAAACAAGGACAAAAAGATTGATATATGGATTAATAATGCATACCCAAGGACGTCCGATTGGGGCAATAAATTTGAGGATATTTCTTCTGATTCCCTGAGAAGGAACGTTGATATGCACATGAATGGGTATTTTATATGCTGTCAAAAAGTCTTGAATGAAATGAAAAAAAGGGGAACAGGAGTCCTGTTAAACATTGGTTCTCACTATGGTGTCCTGGGTCCTAATTTTTCAGTTTACGAAGGTACACAAATGACAATGCCTGCCGCTTATTCTCTTATTAAAGGTGGGATAGTTAATTTTTCAAAATATCTCGCTACGTATTATGCCCAATACAATATTCGGGTAAATGCGATTTGCCCAGGCGGTATTTTTAACAATCAGGATCCAAAATTTATTGAAAAATATGTAAAACTAACCCCTATGGGCAGGATGGCAAGTCCAGAGGATATAGCAGGACCTGTTTTATTCCTTTGTTCAGACGCCGCATCTTATATTACTGGACAGGCGATTATGGTTGATGGTGGTTGGTCTGCATGGTGATTAAAAGTAAAAATATGCCTAGTAAACATACCTATATTCTTGCTGTTCATTGTGGTCATAATGCCTCCTCTGCACTTATGATGGATGGAGAAATAATCATAGCAGTTCAAGAGGAAAGATTTTGTGGTAAAAAAAATTATACTGGTTATCCGAGAAGAGCCATTGATTATTGTTTAAATAAAGGAAATGTTAAAGGTAGCGACCTGGCGCATGTTGCATATACAACGATAAATTTTTCGAGTATTCCCATTAAATCAAAACATTTTACGCAATTTTCGATTAGAGATTATCTAGGTTACTATGGTGAGAGATATTATGGCCGCAAATTAAAGGGAGAAGATTGTCTTGATTATTTGAGGTGGTTACGGGATTCTGAAAAGTTTAATATTGATGAGCAGTACTTTGATTTTTCTTATTTAAATGATCAAGTTTTAAGTGATAACAAATTGGATGAAGAATTGTTTCGTCAGGAACGGAAAAGAACACTTGCTACACATTTAAACATTTCTCCAGATAAGATTGAATTTGTTGATCATCATGCGTGCCATGCTTATTATGGTTATTTTGGTAGTCCTTTTCGTAAAGAAGACTGTATTGTTGTGACTCTTGATAGTTGGGGTGATGGCCGTAATCAGACAGTATGGAAAGCTTCAAACGATGAGCTGACTATGATTGTAGAATCTGATCAGAGTGATATAGGACGATTGTATAAGATGGCTACTTTAATTTTGGGAATGCGTCCTGATGAACACGAGTATAAGGTAATGGGACTTGCTCCATATGCAAAAGCGCTTAATGTTGATAGAGCTATGGAAGTCATTAAAGACATTTTGATGGTAGATGGAATGAAGATTGTCCATAATAATAGACCAGTCGATTTATTTACCTATTTAAGGGATAAATGGGCTGAATACCGTTTTGATAGTATTGCTGGTGCAATTCAAAAATATACAGAGAAGTTAGCAAAAGAACTAATTGAGAATATCTATATGGAAACTGGTATTAAATGTTTTGTAATCAGTGGTGGAATTTCCATGAATGTTAAAATGAATAAAGCAGTATCAGAACTAAATTGTGTCTCTTCGCTTTTTGTATGCGGCTCTGGATCTGATGAATCAACAAGTATAGGAGGTTGTTATTATTTAAACCGAAAGAACAAGAATAATAAATATTTAAAGAATCTTTATCTTGGTTGTGATATTAAGGATGAGATTAACAAAATTGATTGGGAACCAATATGTAGGGATTATATTGTTAGGCATGGAGTGACGTATTCTGCTGTGGCAAGTTTAATTGCAAATGGGAATATAATAGCTAAAATAGATGGTCGTGCAGAATTCGGAGCAAGAGCTTTGGGTAACCGTAGTATACTAGCTGACCCCAGCAAAAGAGATATTGTAATGAAAATTAATGAAGCCATTAAAAACAGGGATTTCTGGATGCCATTTGCTCTATCTATTCTTGAAGATTGTGCAGATAAATATATTTATAACCCCAAAAAATTAAAAGCTCCTTTTATGAGCCTGGCCTTTAATACTCTGCCTGATTCATATTATAATATATATGCTGGGACACACCCTTACGATAAAACTGTCCGTCCGCAATATGTATCAAAAGAACATACACCTGAATTTTATAATTTTATAGAGGAATTTTATAAATTGACAGGAATTCCTGCGCTTCTCAATACAAGTTTTAATCTTCATGGTGAGCCAATAGTCAACGATATCTCAGATGCATTAAGAACATTTGGGTCATCAGGCCTAGGTCATTTATACATCAATAGTAATACCCTTGTATCAAAAAGGACAGAGAAATAATAAATTTTTTTGCCTTTAGATAAAAACAACAAAAACAAATTTATATTTTTCCCCCGGTGTTTTTGCAACTTACCAGAATAGAATTTAATTATCAGTCCTTTTAAAGTTCAACAATTTCTAAGTTAACGGTGTTATTCTCGCTAAAGTACTTCATTTAAAAATAATTTTTTATAAAATTGTGTGACTTTGCTGTCGTATTGTCATATTAAAATAGTGGGATAAAATGAGAATCTTACTGGTTGTATATGATAATGAATCGTATGTACATTGGTTTCCCCAAGGATTAGCATATGTTGCCTCTGTGCTACAGAAGAATGGATATGAAATAGAGGTTTATAGCCAAGATATGAATCATTATCCTGATGAGCATTTAACAGAGTATTTAAACAAAAATAAGTTTGATGTTGTCGGGATAAGTGTTATAGCAGGATATTATCAGTACAGAAAGTTGTTAAAAATTTCTGATGCAATAAATAAATCTAAGCAAAGGCCTTTTTATATAATTGGCGGGCATGGTCCTTCTCCTGAACCTGCGTTTTTTCTTAGGAAAACTCAAGCTGATGCGGTTGTTATTGGAGAAGGAGAAGAAACAATTATTGAATTAATGAAGGCTGTTGGCAATAATAAAGCTTTAACTTCTGTAAAAGGAATAGCTTTTCGTGAAGAAGATAAGATTATTATAAATGAGCGACGAAACCTAGTAAAAGATGTAGATTCCATTCCTTTTCCCGCTTATGAATTATTTCCTATAGAATATTATAGACTTTTACGTATGCCACATGCAGTAAATAGTGATTTTATAATGCCTGTTTTATCTGGTAGAGGATGTACTTTTGAATGTAGTTTTTGCTATCGCATGGATGAAGGTTTTAGACCTCGTAGTAATGGAAGTATTATCGAAGAAATAAAATTTTTAAAATGGAATTATGGTATTACTTATATAGCGTTTTCTGATGAATTACTAATGTCATCAATTTCAAGGACTATAAGTTTATGTGAAGATTTTGTCAAGGCAGAATTAAATATAAAATGGGACTGTAATGGTAGATTAAATTATGCCAAGCCAGAAGTCTTAAAGCTAATGCGAAAGGCAGGTTGTGTGTTTATCAATTATGGAATTGAAGCCATGGATGATCAGGTACTGAAAAATATGAAAAAGGGCTTAACAACAGAACAAATTATTAATGGTATAGAAGCTACTTTAAATGCTGGAATAAGCCCTGGCTTTAATATTATATTTGGCAATATAGGTGATAATAAAGAAACTATAAAGAAGGGTGTAGATTTTTTATTGAAATATGATGATGGTGCTCAAATGCGGACTATCCGGCCTGTAACCCCTTATCCAGGTTCACCGCTTTATTATTATGCTATTGGAAAAAGACTTCTTAGAGACTGTGCTGATTTTTATGAAAATAAGCATACCAATTCGGATTTATTGGCGATTAATTTTACAGATATGGATGATGATGAATTTCATCAGTGTCTTTTTGAAGCAAACAAAAAATTGTTTACAAATTATTTTAATAAAAAATTATTAAATTACCTTGAACAATCAAAAAAACTCTATTCAGAAAGGAATACGAGTTTTAGAGGATTTCGTCAAACCTGAAATGTGTACTTTGTATATGATGTAAAGGATTATGTTAGAATACCAGCTTGGTGAAATGAGGGGAATTCATGGTGACGTTTTGAAGTATGAGGTAGAAGAAAAAGCTTCGGAATTAGCTATTCATATTTCATATAGTATTGAGTCAACCGACATTTTTAAACAATTAGTTAAAATATTACCGAGCCGGCGTGTTCTTATGTACTTTCAGTATATTGTGAAACAAGAAATCTATCCATTTGTGCGACAAGCATGTGTAATTAAATGGTACAAACGCAATGGTAAAGAAATTTCTCTTCAAGAAGGTGTAGTTAAGGCGCCGAAGTTAGGTATTTTTATGTTACTTAAAGAATGTTGGAATTTTGAGGATATTCCAATTTTATTGGTAAACCAAATATTCTTGGGTTTCACAAGCGGAAGTTTACTAAAAAAACTAATAAAAGATAACGTGAAAAGCTATTCCGACAAAGTTCGTGAAAGTTCTATTAAATTTAGAAAGAATAATTATCTTCCTTTTCACGTTAACCAATGTGGAACTATTGCCTGTCATTATAGTGAAGGAATCGATCCTTCGCGAAGGAATGATCTGAATTGGTATTTTGAAAGTGGCGTAGAACCAGAACGGATTTTAATTTATTTCGATATCAACTCCTCTAGGGGCAAATCTATTGGAAGAAAAATTATTCAAAAAATTGAATGCCAAAGATTTAATTGGGTTTCTTTAGAAAAGGGAATTATCGAAGGAAATGAGAAAAACTATTGGCAACCATCTAGAATATTAAAGAATATGTTATTTGAGAAAGGTGTAGTACAAAATAAGATAGAAGCCTGGATCATCAAGGTTGCTAATGATTTGATAAAACAAGTTCATTTTTGGTGCTCTTTTTACGATGATTTTAATATTAAGATTAACTATACGCCAGAAGAAGGTATGGCAAAAAATATAGCGCAAGCGATTGCTTTTGATATAAAAAATGGAATGTCTGGATTTCTTGCTGGTAAACAAAGATCAGAGTTTCTTTATCAACCGACTTCTTTTATAGGTGTTAATCCAAATCCAAAGCATGTATTGTTCATTTGGAATGAAAGAGGGGAAAATTATTTCAAACATAATTATGGCCGAGAGGCAATATGTATTGTTTCAGGTTTTACAAATAATATTTACCAGAAGTATGAAAATTATTGTCAGAAACTAAGGTCAAAAGGAGTCAAGTTTATAATAGCATTATTTGATAGCATGTGTGGGCCTGATTTGCAATTCTCAATGAATAGCATGGCTAAATTTTATCAATCATTTTTGCAATTGATGCTTGATGATTCGACAATTGGTTTGATTATTAAATCGAAAAAACCTTTTGTTATTAATAATCTTACAACAATTCATCCTTTATTTATCGAGGCAATAGAAAGTGGGCGGTGTATAAAATTGGAAAACGAGCTTGGACGTTTCCCATCAGACGCTTCTTTTGGTGCTGATATAGCTGTAGGTTGTGGTATTTCTTCGGCAGTTGTAGAAGCGGTTATTGCTGGATGTAGAGGTATACATTATGATATGACATATCATAGGAATCATGTATTTTACAAATGGGGTTATGAACGGTTTATATTTAATGATCTAGAGAAGATGATTGCAGCAATTAAGTCTTTTAAAATAAACCCTGATTCAAATCTCGACATTGGCGATTGGGGACCTTTTTTGGATTTGCTTGATCCATTTAGGGATGGGGACGGAGGCAAGAGAATGGGTGAATACTTCAAATGGTGTTTAAAAGGATTTGATGATGGATTAAGCTGGGGTGAAGTAATAAATAAAGCCAATATTAAATATGCTGAAAAGTGGGGTGGGAATAAAGTTATTAACTTTAGTGGAAATTATAGTATGAGAAAATAAGCTTGCATAATCGTTATTCTCAATGGATGTGAATAAGGGAAAATGTTTAAAACTTATCATTAATGATGGCTCTCAATTTACTGTTACAAGTATAATAATTATATCACATTATTGGGGATTGAATAAATTTTTAAATCTGATGATAATTAGAAAGGAAATATAGGTAGTGGGAGCAGTACATTACAATAAGTTTTGAAAGGAAGCTATTATGAATATTTTAGTTATTAATATTTGTTTAAGACCAGAATCACCCGTAAAGTTATTTCCTGTTGGTTTGGGATATATTACTACAGCAATGAAAAATGCGGGTTTTGATTTTGATTTGCTGGATATTAATGCTTATAGATACACAGATGGACAAATAGAGCAATTTATCAGAGGGAGAAAATATGATGTAATTTGCATGGGTACCGTTGTTACGGGTTATAGGATAATTAAATCACTTGCAGCTCTAATTAAGAAATGTCACCCGTATTCTAAAATTATTGTAGGCAACACTGTAGCTACATCAGTTTTTGATACGCTACTTAGACGTACGAAAGTTGACATAGCAGTAATTGGTGAGGGTGAAGAGACTATTGTCGACATACTTCGGAAACTTTCAGAATCCAAACCTCTTGAGGAAGTCTGTGGTATTTGCTTTATGAAGGATGGCAACGTGGTTTGTACTCCTCCAAGGCCTTTGATCAAAGATATTTCATCTTTGCCTTTCATGAATTATTCTCTTTTTGATTTAGAAATATATATAGATGGCACCAAACAGCGAATCAACGATCCATTACCAATTCCAAGAGAGGAAATAAGAGCATTACAAGTAAGTATTGCAAGAGGTTGTATTGCAAAATGCACTTTTTGCTATCATATATTCCAAGATATGCCGTATAGACGCAGAACTTCAGAATCAATTGTTACCGAAATAAAGTCTCTTATTGAAAAATACTCAATAAATTTCGTTATATTTTGGGATGATTTAGCTTTGTCTTCTAAAAAACACACACTGGAGTTCGTTGAAAAAATTCTTAATGAAAAAGCCAAATTTTATTGGATGGCAAACTGCCGGCCCAACCTTTTTGATGATGAGGCAGATATGCCTATGATTGAAAACATGAAAGAAGCCGGTTGTTTAGGGTTATGTTATGGTCTTGAGTCTGCCGATTCTAATATTTTGAGGGAGATGAAAAGAAGGATTCCTGTGAATCAATTTTCTAAGCAAACAAGATTACTTCAAAAAGCGGGGCTTCAAACATGGACTACTGTTGTATTTGGATATCCCCAAGAGACCCCTGAAACAATAAAGAAAACATTTGATGCATGTATAGAAAATAACATTTACCCATCCACAGGATACCTTCTTCCGCTGCCTGGCAGCCAGATGTATGATTATGCTGTAAGGCATGGTTTTATTGAAGACGAAGAATCGTATCTGTTAAGATTAGGTGATAGGCAGGATTTAAGAGTAAATATGACTCAAATGAGCGATGAGGAATTTGCAGCGCATGTTGTCAATGGTTTGCAACGGTGCAATGAAAAACTAAATTTAGGTTTAGAAAAAGACAAATTAATAAAAACACAATATTATAGAGGTGCAAGCCAAAGTAAATCCTTTTAGGCTTACCACAAAATTTGGTGCGATTAAGATATTTTGATTTTGCGGCAGTGGGAATTTCGCAGAAGTCTTAAGATGCTAGTATAGTTAAAACAATTCAAATCTGCATCATCTTCAACTAACAGAAAACAGTAAATATAACTTAACTTTTTTGCAAAGAGTATAATTTTTATGGAGGTAATAATTTTGGCAGGCGGTTTTGGAACAAGACTTCAGAGTATTGTGAAAAATGTTCCAAAACCAATGGCAGATATAAATGGAAGACCATTTTTATCGTTTCTACTGGATTATTTAATAAACCAGAAAGTAAAGAAGGTTTTGCTTTCGGTTTGCTACAAGCATGAGGCTATAGAAAATTATTTTGGTTTTAGATATAAAAATATCGAAATAGGATATGTTTTTGAGACAATACCTTTGGGAACAGGAGGTGCGATTCGGGAAGCTTTAAAATATGTTAGTGACGATAATGTTATAGTTTTGAATGGTGATACATTCTTTTGTATTAATCTCTCTGAAATGTATGATTTCCATCGGGGGAAAAGTTCAAATTTAACAATTGCTGTAAAGGCAACGGAAAATTGTAGTAGGTATGGGGCCGTAATTATACAGAATGACAAAATAGTACAATTTGAAGAAAAGGCTAGCAATAGTTTTGGGTATATTAACGGAGGTATTTACATAATAAATAGTAAAGTTATTTCAAGTATTATTGATGAATTTGGAAACCAATTTTCTTTTGAAAGAGACTTCATACAAAAAATTGCAAAGAAAATAAATGTGTTTTCATATATTAGTAATGATTATTTTATCGACATTGGAATTCCAGAAGATTATGAAAGAGCAAAGAAGGAATTGGTGTTTTATTTAAAGTGACGGAATATGATTATTTCAAGAACTCCACATAGAATTTCGTTTTTCGGGGGAGGAACAGATTATCCTTCGTGGTATCTGGAACATGGAGGTAAGGTTTTAGGTGCAACAATAGATAAATACTGTTACATAACATGCCGGGAACTGCCACCTTTTTTCGCGCATAGGTTTCGAGTTGCGTATTCAAAGGTAGAGACGGTATCTAATATAGATGAAATTCAGCATCCGTCGGTTAGGGAAACATTAAAATATTTACAAGTTGAACAAGGACTTGAAATTCATCATGACGCCGACATACCTGCTCGTTCTGGTATGGGTTCAAGTTCTGCTTTCACGGTAGGGCTTCTAAAAACTCTGTATGCGATTAACGGCAAGATTATTTCAAAGGAAGATCTCTACAAGACGGCAATTCATATTGAACAGAATTTGCTAAAAGAAAATGTAGGTTCTCAGGACCAGGCTTGGGCTGCTTGTGGGGGGGTTAATACTATTGAGTTTCTAAGAACCGGCAATATTATAGTTGAACCAATAATAATGGAGAAGAATAATTTAAGAAGTTTTGAAAGTAAATTTATGCTTTTTTTTACGGGAATATCAAGATATGCATCTGAAATAGCTAAAGAGCAAATTCAAAGTATTAATGAAAAAAAATATGAATTGAAAGCAATAAGGGATTTGGTTGATGAAGCATACAAGGTAATTATTTCGAGTAAGGGCAATTTTATTGAATTTGGGAAGCTATTAAATGAGTCCTGGGAATTAAAAAAGCAACTATCGAGTAAAATTAGTAACAGCGAAATTGACCATATTTATGAAACCGCTATAAGGCATGGTGCAGTAGGAGGTAAATTGCTAGGTGCTGGAGGAGGAGGTTTTATGCTTTTATATATTGAACCGGAGGCACAGAAAAGAGTGAAGAAAGCGTTAAAAGGGTATTTACACATACCTTTTATGTTCGATTTTAGCGGTTCAGAAATTATTGTTTATAAACCAAGTTATCAAAATGGGAGATAAAGTGGAGATGAGATTTGAACTTACTAGTTCAACATGGGGTAAAGAGGAGGAGCAGGCAGTTTTGGAAGTGATGAAGAGCGGTATGTATACCATGGGTGAGAAAGTAAGAGAGTTTGAAGATAAATTCGCAAAATATTTTGGGATGAAATATGCTGTGATGGTTAATTCCGGCTCTTCAGCAAATCTCATTGCTGTGGCTTCGCTTTTTTATAAAAAAGAAAATCCTTTAAAAAGAGGTGATGAGGTTATTGCCCCATGCATTTCGTGGTCAACGACCTTTCATCCGCTTCACCAGTATGGACTAAAATTAAAATTTGTTGATATTGATTTGCATACTTTAAACTATGATGTAGAGGAATTAAAAAAGGCTATAACTGAAAATACTAAAATGATTGTTGCTGTCAGTATTTTGGGAAATTCCTGCCAGTTTGATGAGATAATAAAGATTTGCGAAAAAAATAATATAATTTTGCTTGAGGATAATTGCGAATCAATGGGGGCAAAATTTAATGGCAGGTATACTGGCACATTTGGTTTAGTTAATACCTTTAGTACGTTTTTTTCTCATCATATATCTACCATGGAAGGCGGCCTTGTTCTTACGAATGATAAGGAGATTTATAATATTTTGAAATCCCTCAGGAACCATGGCTGGACACGAGGACAGGATGAAGATAGTTCTATTTTCCAAAGAAGAGAGGATGATTTCTTTGAGGCATACCGTTTCATACTGCCGGGATATAATTTGAGACCAGGTGAAATGCATGGCGCTATAGGTATAAGGCAATTAGATAAATTAGAAGGTTTTGTAAAAACCAGAAGAGAGAATGCGAGACACTTTGTGAAGTTTTTTCAAAATGATGAGAGATTTATTATTCAGAAAGAAACAGGTGAAAGTTCGTGGTTCTGTTTTACAATGATACTTAATCCAAATTCAAAAATTGATCGTAAAAGTGTGTTGCAGAAGTTAAAAGATGCTGGTATTGAACATAGGATTATAACAGGTGGAAATATTTTAAGACACGATGTTATTAAATATTATGATCATATTGTTACCAGGTCAACAAATGCTGACATAGCCCATTATAATGGATTTTTTGTAGGGAATCATCCTTATGATATAAGAGATAAGATAGATTATTTGCATAAGACATTAAAAGATATTTAGTACCTTACAAATAAACTGTTGCGCAAAATGGAAATAAAATTTACCACGAAGAACACGAAGCACACTAAGGAAGTAGTGGAATTATGGAATTTGATGAGTTATCTAATAAAGTAATTGGATTGGCAATTGAAGTTCATCGAGAACTTGGTCCTGGTTTGTTAGAAAATACATATAAACAATGCCTTGCCTATGAATTGAGTCAGGCTAAAATTAATTTTTAAATGGAGGTGGAATTACCTGTAAAGTATAAAAACATTCTTATTTCTTGCGGTTATCGGATAGACCTGCTAATAGAAAATAAATTAATATTAGAATTAAAGAGTGTTGATAAGATAGCCCCTGTGCATGAAGCCCAGTTGCTTACATATATGAGGTTAGCGAATATAAAGATAGGTTTATTAATGAACTTTAATGAGAAGGTATTGAAAGATGGGATCAAAAGATTTGTTTTATAAATCTTCGTGTCCTTCGTGGTAAAAATTAATTTGGCTCTGGCTTGCCTGGGTTAGGAGGGGGAAATTAAATGTCGTATAATATCTTAGTTACCGGCGGTGCAGGATATTTGGGTTCAGTGCTGGTTCCTGAATTATTGAGGCTTGGTCACAAGGTTACGGTCTTAGACAACTTCATGTATGGTCAAAACTCTTTGCTTGAGTGTTGCGTTTATGAAAATTTTGATGTCGTTAAGGAAGACGCAAGGGACGAGGAGACATTAAAAACCTTATTAAAAAATGTGGACTATATTATTCCTTTGGCAGCATTAGTTGGAGCTCCACTCTGTAACAGGGATAAAATAGGCGCTAAGACCACAATTGTAAATGCAGTGGCTTCCCTGGTAAAGCTTACATCAAAGGAACAAAGAATAATTATACCTACCACAAACAGTGGGTATGGCGTTGGCCAGAAGGGTATTTGCTGTACTGAGACCACCCCATTGAAACCAATTTCTTTATATGGAAAGGCAAAGGTTGAGGCGGAGAAAATTGTACTCGACAGAGGAAACTCTATAAGTTTTAGGTTGGCTACGGTTTTTGGCATGTCTCCACGGATGAGGATTGATTTGCTCGTGAATGATTTCACATATAGGGCAATAAATGATAGATTCGTTGTAATCTTTGAAGGGCATTTCAAACGGAATTATATCCATATTCGCGATGTTGCGAGGGCGTTTATCCATGCGATTGATAACTTTGATAAGATGAAAAACGAACCGTATAATGTGGGTTTGTCTGATGCCAATCTCTCAAAGCTTGATCTATGCGCAAAAATAAAAGACCTTATTCCTGATTTTGTGTATTTAGAGTCACCGATAGGGGAGGATCCCGATAAAAGGGATTATATTGTTTCTAATGAAAAGATTGAAAAGACCGGGTTTAGTCCTATGTATTCGCTTGATATGGGAATCAGGGAACTCATCAAGGGGTATAGGATAATTACAAACAGTAAGTATAGTAATGTTTAAAGACTCAAAGATTTATGTTGCAGGGCATACAGGTTTATTAGGGTCGGCAATATTAAAGAGATTAAAATCAGAAGGGTATCGTAATATATTAACTATAACTCATAAGGAGCTTGATTTAATAGACCAGAAATCAGTAGAGGATTTTTTTAAAAAAGAGCAGCCTGAGTATGTATTCCTCTGCGCCGGATTAACAGGGGGCATAATAGCCAATAAAACCTATCCAGCAACATTCCTTCATACGAATATTGCCATTCAGGACAATATATTTCAGGCATCTCATACATATAATGTAAAACACCTCATTTTCTACGGCTCATCATGTGTTTATCCTAAGAATTGTCTACAGCCAATAAAAGAGGAATATTTGCTGACAGGAGAGATAGAGGATACAAGCGATGCCTATGCAGCCGCAAAGATTGTAGGCATAATTGCATGCAAGTCCTATAATAATCAATATAAAACCAATCGTTTTATTGCCCTCATCCCCAATTCAATGTATGGACCAATGGATAATTTTGATTTGGAAAACTCCCATGTATTGTCTGCTTTGATAAAAAAAATTCACGAGGCAAAAATCGGAGGGTGGGATAAGGTCATACTGTGGGGGAGTGGAAATCCAAGAAGGGAATTTATTTTCAGCAAAGATGTGGCTGATGCCTCTGTCTTTGCCATGAAAAATGCAGGAAGATTTCAGAATACCCAGTACAATTTAGGGACAGGAATTGACTATTCAATAAGAGAGCTTGCTGAAATTGTGTCACGGATTGTAGAATTCAAAGGGGAGATTGAATGGGATACAGGCAAGCCGGATGGTGCATCCAGAAAACTATTGGACAGTTCAAAATTCTTGAACTTGGGATGGAAACCATCAACTACCCTTGAAGAGGGACTGAAAACAACTTATGGATGGTATTCAAAAAATATCCCCAAAACGGCATGAACAATAGTATGATTGAATTTCTAAAAGATAAGGCTAAGTGGGTAAGGAAAGAAACTCTGAATATCCATAGAATCGCTCCGGAGACAAGATTGGCATCTTCTCTGTCCTGTGTAGAAATATTTGTTGTTTTGTATTATGGAAAGGTTCTCAGTTTTAATCCATCCGATATACAATTGCAGGATAGAGACAGATTCATTATCAGTAAGGGTCATGGTGCAATCTCATTTTACCCCATACTTGCTGACCTTGGTTTTTTTGATAAGCATGAGTTAGGTAGGGTTTGTAAGGAGGGTTCATTTCTTGGCGGTATTCCTGACTGCATCATCCCTGGATTTGAGACAACAAATGGTTCTTTAGGACACGGATTGGGAGTTGCTTGCGGTATGGCTTTGGCACTGAAGAGAAAAAATAGGAATGAAAAAGTATTTGTATTGATTGGTGATGGCGAATTATATGAAGGCTCGGTATGGGAAGCTGTTATGTTTGCCGGAGAACACAAATTGGATAATTTAAGGCTTATAATTGACAATAATAAAATCTGCATGCTCGATTATTGCAAAAATATTTTGGATTTGGATCCCTTGAATGAGAAGTTTAAGGTTTTTAAATGGGATGTAGAAGCAGTTGATGGCCATGATGTAAAGCATCTCTATAACACCATGATAAAATTTAAGGAAGATAGAAATGATAAGCCAAAGGTGATTATAGCAAATACGGTAAAAGGTAAAGGTGTCCCATCCCTTGAGACAGACCCATTAAGTCATATTAAGGTCTTAAAGGAAAATGAAATTGAAACGGCAATTGCAGGTTTGAAATGAAGTTAGAAATAAAAACAATGAGAGATGTCTTTATAGAAGAGATTTATAACCGTATGCACGAAGATAAAAATATCTTTTTTCTATCAGCAGATTTCGGATCACCAAAACTGGATAAATTGAGAGTGGATTTTAAGGATAGATTTATAAATGTTGGTATTGCTGAACAGAATCTTATAAATATCTCAACAGGTCTGGCATTGGAGGGTTTTACTGTATATGCCTATGCTATAGCTCCATTTTTAACGATGAGGGCTTATGAGCAGATAAGGAATAATCTCTCATTAGTGTCTCAAGTTAAAGAGATTAATGTAAATCTCATCGGAGTTGGTGCGGGTTTTAGCTACGATGTATCCGGGCCGACACATCACTGTCTTGAGGATATTACCATAATGGGATCCCTTCCTAACTTTATTATATTTTCACCAAGTGATTGGGTTTTGGCTCAATGGTTTGCGGATTATTCAATTAAGGTAAAAAAACCTAAATATATAAGGTTTGATGGAAAACCACTATCACAGATTTATAATAAGCCAAAAGATTTAGATATGGCAATGGGATTAAAAGAATTGAAAAGGGGTGAAAAAGTTTGCCTGATTTCAACAGGGTATATGACACATCGAGCTATGAAGGTTGCAGGTTTGTTAAATGGTTCAAATATTAATATTGGAGTCATTGATGTCTTTTTACTGAAACCATTTAATGAAGATTTATTCCTAAAATTAATAGATAAATACGATTGTCTTATAACTCTTGAAGAGGCCTTCATAAATAAGGGAGGTTTGGATAGTCTGGTCTCGTGCATATTAGATAGAAAAAACTCAAACATAAGATTAAAAAGAATGGGCATTGAAGATACTTATACTTTTGAGATGGGAAATAGAGAACATCTTCATAAGCTAAATAAGTTAGATGACGAGATTGTTATCCAGACAATAAAGGATGTATTAGATGAGTAAATTGGATATAGTCCTGATTAACCCCGGGGATAGAAAACAGGTCTATCAAGATTTAGGGAAAGAATATTCTGCAATTGAACCACCTTTCTGGATTGCAGTGATTGCCTCATATTTAAGAAATAACGGTTTTTCTGTGGCAATTATCGATTCTAATGCAGAAAACATCACTCATGAGGAGACCTCACTGCGGGCCAAAGAATTGAATCCGCTTTTATCTGCTGTGATTGTATATGGCTCACAGCCTTCCGCATCCACACAGAATATGACAGTTGCAGAAAAGATCTGCAAGGCACTCAAAGAAAATACATCTTCAAAAGTAGCTATAGGAGGTCTTCATCCGTCAGCACTCCCCGGACAAACCCTACAGGAGGCAAAGGCGGATTTTGTTATAGAAGGTGAAGGACCATATACATTAACAAGTTTAATTCGGGTATTGAAGGCAGGAAAAACTGATTATTCAGTTGTCGATGGTCTCTGGTATTACAAAGACGGTAAAATTAAAAATAATCCAAGAGCGTGTCTTATTAAGAATCTGGATGAAGTGTTGTCTGTTGCTGCATGGGATTTACTCCCCATGGAAAAATACAGGGCACATAACTGGCACTGCTTTGACAGTCTTGAAAACAGGATGCCCTACGGGGCAGTATATACAAGCCTTGGGTGTCCGTATTCATGTGCGTTTTGCTGTATCAATGCACCTTTTGGCAAGCCTGGGATAAGATACAGAAGCCCTGAATTGGTTGTTGAAGAGATGGGGGTATTGATAAGGGATTATGGAATAGGAAATATCAAGATTGTGGATGAATTATTTGTTCTGAGTGAAAGACATTATATGTCCATAGTAGATTTACTGATTAAGAAGGGTTATGACCTGAATATCTGGGCATATGCAAGGGTTGATACTGTAAAACTGGAAAATTTGCAAAGTATGAAAAAGGCTGGAATTAACTGGCTTGCCCTCGGTATTGAATCAGCTAATCCTGATGTAAGGGATGGTGCTGAAAAAAGGATGAGAGTAAGGGATATAAAGAATGTTGTGCAGGCAATGCAGCGCGAAGGCATAAAAGTGATAGGTAATTATATCTTTGGTCTGCCAGATGATAATCCCGGCACAATGCAGGAAACCCTTGATATGGCAATGGATTTGAATTGTGAATTTGTAAATTTTTATTGTGCCATGGCGTATCCAGGGTCAAAACTTTATGATATTGCACTTAGAGAAGGGTGGGAGCTTCCAAAAGAATGGTATGGTTTTTCACAGCACTCCTACGAAATGCTTCCACTTCCAACAAAGTATATCAGTGCAAAAGAAGTTTTGAAATTCAGAGATGACGGCTTTCATAAATACTTTGAGAATCAAAAATATTTGGATATGGTTGAAAATAAATTTGGACCACACATCAAAAAGCATATCGAAGAAATGACAAAGACAAGACTCAAGAGAAACTTACTTGAAAATTAAACAACATACAATTTTTCACCTATAAAGCAACACAATCCTAGCAATGATTGAATTCGTTCTTAAAAACATCAAAGAAGGTTTTGGAATGGATAAGAATGCAATTTTAAATAATTACATTGAACTTCAAACAGTTTTACGTAATGGAAATTTAAATTTTTAGCGGTTTTTGGGTTAAAAAAGAGATCCATATGATGTACACAATAATAATACCGACAAAAAATCGGTCAGATTTTTTAATTAGGTTGCTTAACTACTTTGCTGATACCAATTTTAAGCATTGGATACATATCGGTGATTCAAGCAATGAGTTGCATGTTAAACGGCTGAAGGAAATAATAGAAAAATTAGAGGATAAACTTAATATTATATATCATGAATACCCTGTCCTAAATGTATCTAAATGTACTAAACAATTACTTCAAGAAGTATCTACACCATACGCCTCTTTGTTGGCTGATGATGATTTTTTAGTTCCAAAAAGTTTAGAGAGTTGTATTGATTTTTTAGAACTGAATCCAGCGTATATTGCGTGTCATGGTATTGGTGCTGTTTTTCGTCTTAGGCAAAGTGGACCATATGGTCAATTTGATAATATTTGGGAATATCTGTTGCCTTCAAGAGAAGAAGAAACAGCGTCTAAAAGGTTTTTAAATCATTTATCAAATTATTCCAATAATTTGTTTTCCGTATATCGTACTCCTATTTTAAAAAGGACGTTTGAAAATGATGCTATACCTGATAGGTCTTTGGGAAACGATTTGTTGCCAAGCTGTCTTGCAGCAATTCTGGGTAATAGCAAAAAGCTTGATTGTTTCCATATAATACATCAAACGCATAAACAGCAACAACCTATAGAACATTATGATTGGATTACAAGTCACAACTGGTTTCCATCATATCAAATTTTTTATAATACTCTATCGGAAGAATTAATGAAACAGGATGGCATTACGATTGGTGAAGCACATGCTGTTGTAAAACAAGCATTCTGGGCACATCTGAGGTACAAGTCAAATCGCCATTTCCAAAACCGTTATGGTTCCTTGGGGGCTTTGGGATGCGTCGAAAGGATAAAAGAGGAAATAAAACATATACCGTGTGTAAAAAATATGTGGAATATAGTGAAAAATATACAATACAAGATTCACCCTTCAAATCATATTACATTACCTGCACTTTTAAATCCTTCTTCGCCGTATCACGCGGACTTTATGCCCGTCTATCGTGCGGTTGCAGAAGACCTTTAATGGAAGTTCTTGTTAAGATGAAAGACTAGGATGTCATTATTGATCCAGTTACTAAAAAGTTGACTTTCTATTCAGGGAGGTACTTATAGTGAATTTTTTGTTTGTTGTTCCTAAGATTGCTAGGGCAGGAGAATCGTATTTTTTCCCGATTGGTTTTGGCTATGTCGTTTCATATATGAAGCATAAAGGTTTTAATGTGTTCTGTCTGAATCTCTGTCACTATGATGCCTCAATCGAACAGCAATTGCACAAATGCATTAAGGACAAGCATATTGATGTCATATGCACCGGAGCAATGTCTTTCTATTGGAACGAAGTCAGCGAGGTTGTAGAAATTGCAAAGAAAATAAACCCAGAAATTATAACAGTCGTAGGCGGAGCGATTATTACCGCGGACCCAAAGCTGGTCCTGGAGAATATGAAGATTGATTACGGGGTTATAGGTGAAGGCGAAATTACGATGGCTGAGCTTGCCGCTGCGTTGACAAGCGATGGGGAGATCGCCAAGGTAAGAGGGTTAATTTTTCACGATAATGATAACGGCTTGACTGTTACGGCGCCAAGGGAAGCAATATCGGATTTGGATTCACTGCCGTTTCCTCATGATGAAGGTCTTGAATATAGCAAATGGCTTTCTATAAAGAGGGTGGAACTGTCGGGGGTTGGAGCTCTTTTTCATGATATTGACGAAAAAGTGAGGCTTCATGAGATTATTACAGCGAGATCATGCCCTTACAATTGTACATTTTGCTATCATCCTCTTGGTCAAAAGTACAGACAGAGGTCGCTTGATAATGTTTTTCAAGAAATTGACTATCTTGTCAGAAAATATAATACAAATGTATTGAATATTCTGGACGAGCTTTTCTCTTTTGATGAAAAAAGAGTATATGAGTTTGCTTCTAGAATAAAAAAATACAACATCAGATGGATGGCACAGTGGAGAGCCGATAATGTGAATGAGAAAATGCTCAAAATTTTAAAGGACTCTGGCATCTTGACACTTGGAATAGGTGTGGAGAGTATGAGCGATAAGGTTTTAAAGAGCATGAGAAAGCATACCACAAAAGCCGATGTTGATAAGGCATTTAAGCTGGCAGGCGATGCCGGAGTAAATGCCGGAGGCAATCTAATCTTCGGTGATCCTGAAGAGACAGAGGAAACAATTAAAGAGTCACTTGATTGGCGGATGAAACATCCTGAGTACGATATACGTCTACGTTGGCTTCTCGCAGTGCCAGACTCTCAAGTCTGGAGACATGCAATTGAGCATAATCTTGTTAGTGATAAGGTGCAGTTTATCAAAAGCAAATTCCCTGTAATAAATCTTACTAAGATAAGCGACCGCAAGTTCAATAAAATTAGAAGAAGGATTATGTATTTAGACTTTACCCAACTTTTTATGAAAGGAAAAGTATTGTCTTCAAAAAAGGAATCTGATACGTACGAAGGGAAAACTGTTTATGCTTTCACGGTTGAGTGTCCATTGTGCCACCAAATTTCCAGGTATAAACACCCCCTGGACACAATTAGGCTTTACACAATAGTGTTATGCAAGCATTGTTATCATCGCATTAAAATAAAGACTAAGAAAGCTTTTCTGGACGATTATAATGTCATACATGGATTTTTCTATCACCTACTTTTTATGTATCATGTTTATTTGGGGAGATTTGTTTTTTTCAGATCCTTCTATAATATAGCTAAAGGTTTTAAGAGAATAATGAAGAAAAATTAATTAGAATATTCTCGTTTTGTTTTGCAATGTTACACTAAGACTCTTATTGGAGCATCCTGCTTTCCGGAGATTATTGAATAGATATTCGCAATAAGTATTCCACAATTTATTTTCATATGTCTTTCATTGTAGGCATTAGAAAGGCTTAAGGGATGCCAACTCTGCACAAATTATTTTTTATCTTGACCCGACGGGAAAAGGTTCAAATTCTTATTCTTGCAATATTAATGCTTATTGGTGCAGCCTTAGAAATATTTGGAATAGGTTTTATTGTTCCTTTTATTAGTCTGGTAAATAATCCTCAACTTATACAAGAGCATAAAAATCTATTTTTGTTGTATAGCTTATTAGGTTTAGGATCATTTAATAAATTTTTAATTTTTATTAGCATTGCCTTTATATTGTTTTATCTTTTTAAAAATGTATATATGTTGTTTTTGTATTTTATGCAATTCATGTTTATCTTTAATAGGCAAGCTTTACTGTCAGCTCGCCTATTTGAGTCATATTTGAGGAAACCATACGTTTTTCATTTGCAAAGAAATTCTGCTGAATTACTGAGAAATGTTGATGGTGACGTTAAACATGTTTATGTTAGTGTGATTCAGCAATTATTAATTTTATTTACTGAAATTTCAGTAATTACAGGCATTATTGTTTTACTTTTTTTCATAGAGCCACATATAACTTTAATAACAATTCTAAGTTTAGGAATGTGCTTTTTAATCTTTAGGAAAGTTTTTCATACAAAAATAGATAAAATCAGCAAGAAAAGACATTATATTTTAGGTCAACGATACAAATTACTTAATCAGGGTTTCGGAACCGTTAAAGAAATAAAAGTAATGGGAAGAGAAGGTTTTTTTACAAGTGTTTTTAGAGAGCTTTGTATTTCTGACAGTAGGTTAAATGTTGCAATTAATATAATAAATATAATGCCGAGAATAATTCTTGAAACCGTATTTGTAGTGGGCATTTTAGTTATTATTTTGACTGTATTAACAAAGAGTGGCGGCATAAGTAATGTCATGTCCATTTTGATCCTATTTACTATGGCAGCCTTCCGTTTGATGCCTTCCGCAAATAGGATAAACGTTGCGTTAGCATTTATACGAAGTGGCAAGGTTTCTGTAAATCAGCTTTATGAGGATATGATATTAGATACGGGGGAAAAGTTTGATAAAAATAATGAAAGTTCAATGAATATTAAACGAGTGCATAATAAAAAATGTCATTATATAGAATTAGTGAATTTATGTTACAGATACCCTAGCGCGAAGAATTTTACTATTAAAGATGTTTCATTAATTATACCGAAGGCATCATCCGTGGGACTCATTGGACCATCAGGGTCAGGCAAGACTACGTTAGTTGATATTATTTTGGGGATTTTAATTCCAACAGAGGGGATGGTAGTTGTAGAAGGTCAAAATATTTTTTCTGATCTGTCTTCATGGCAGAAGAGAATAGGTTATATTCCCCAGACAATTTCCTTGTTAGATGACACTGTACGCAGAAATGTTGCTTTCGGTGTGCCAGACAATGAGATTAATGATGATCAGGTATGGAAGGCGTTAGAGTCCGCACAGCTTAAGAACTTTGTTGAGAGTCTCCCCGTCAAACTTGAAACATCAATTGGAGAGCGAGGTGTCCGTCTTTCAGGCGGGCAACGGCAGCGTATCGGTATAGCACGTGCTCTTTATTATAATCCGAAAATTTTGATTCTTGACGAAGCGACATCGTCTCTCGATAACGATACTGAAAAAGAAGTAATGAAGGCTATAGAGGCATTGCATGGAGAAAAGACATTGATAATCGTTGCTCACCGGCATAGTACCATTCAGAACTGTGATATTATTTTTGAACTGCGGGGCGGAAAATTAATTCGAAAAGTTGAAAAAGAACAGATACTTGCACATTAGAGATACAGTTAACTTAATGTATGGGGCATTTATCTAAAAAACTCCGGTGCGGAATAGTTCTCCTGATGGTTGTGTAATTTTATGTTCTATAATTATTATATGCTTAGGTAACGTTAGTCATTATTATAAATGTATTACAGGAAATTGGGTAAAACCGGGCTTAATGCTTCTGTAATTGGATTTGGCTGCAATCAAATCGGCTCTGGCAAAACAGGCTATAAAGATTTTGCACGTGCAAAAGAGGCGTTATTCCTCGCCCTTGATAAAGGGATTAATTATTTCGATACAGCAGACGTTTATGGAGAGAGGTTGTCTGAAGAATGGCTTGGCCGTATACTCGGTTCGGAAAGAGCAAAGGTAATTATATCAACGAAGGCCGGTCTGACCGGTGATGGCGGAAGAAATGGCCATCCTGACCATTTAAGAAATTCACTAGAAAACAGTTTGAAAAAATTGAAAACAGATTACGTTGATATGTTCTATCTTCATCGTCCTGATCCGAAGATTCCTCTTGCTGAATCTATCGGTGGTATAAACAATTTGATCCGTGAGGGAAAGGCACGCTTCGGGGGAGTATCCCAACTTTCTCTGGAGGAATTAAGAACAGTAAAAAATGATACTGCTGTTTCATGTGTGCAGTACTGCTTAAATTTTTTTGATTTTCAAACAACATATTCCATCAGGTCTGAAACTAGCGCTATGCATTATGGGTTTTCAACTTTTTCGCCTCTGGCTTCAGGGTGGATTTTAAAGACAAAATACACAGCCCTGGCAAAAAGCAAATTCCCATTTTTTCAACCGGGTTACTACCGTCCTGAATTTCCAGCATATAAACTGGTAATTCAATTAGCACAGGAGCATCAGATAGGTATTCATCAACTTGCAATACATTGGGTGCTTAATCATCAGGAAGTGCATTCTGTGATTTGTGGGACCAGTTCATGCGACCAATTGCAGGAAAATATAAAAGCACTTGATTTGTCCGTTACTTCCGATCTGATAGAGAAAATAAATGACATTGTACAAAAATATACGGTTGAAGGACATAAAATGAGAAAGATTGTTTGGGGTATTGGAACGAAGATGAAAAAAGTGTTACACTAGGCGTAACAGTTCAACCCCTTCCACCAGGGGCTTATCATTGCCTCCATTTTTATTTAGTAGGGTAGGAAGAAGTAATCTCCCCTCCTTACGAAGGAGGGGATAAAGGGGAGGTTGTCAAATATGACAGAAATATTCAACAAAAAAGAATATACAAAAAAAAGGCGACATTTGCGAAAGGATATGACAAAAGCAGAAATATACCTTTGGTCGAAATTAAAGGGTAAACAAATCAATGGTTTGAAATTTAGAAGGCAATATGGGATTAACAATTATACCGTTGATTTTTATTGCTCTGAGCTAAGATTGGCAATCGAAATTGATGGTGGTGTTCATTATTATAATTATCGGATTGCATCTGACATGCAACGGAAAAAGGATATAGAAGCTTTGGGAATTAAGGTGCTAAGATACACAAATATTGACGTTCTCAAGAATATAAAAGGTGTTTTACAAGATATTATTATAAAAACCACCCCCAATCTCCTCTTTAGTAAGGAGAAGCCGGAAGGGTATTATTTTTATACCTCCCCTATTTCCCCTCCTTCATAAGGAGGGGAAGGTTTCTTGGTCATTGCGTTTCCAAATATAGTTTGGAACGAGTTGTAATTTGTTGATTGCCAGTACAGGATCGGTTAGAAATTCCTTAACGTTAAATTTATATAAAGGTATTATGAAAAAAACAGATAATATTCTCTCCCATCGTTTCAGAAATAACTCAAAAGGATTATTTCTCACTAATAGAAAGATGTCTTTAAGGGCAAAAGAAACACTTAAACGTCTAAAAGAAGAAATAAACAAAGGGAATATAGAACAGAGAGAACATGAATCCTGTCCGCTCTGTTTTGGTAAAGAGGCTATACTAATTGCTGAAAAAGACAGATATGGAATTCCATGCGAGACGGTAATTTGTAAGTGTTGCGGATTGGTTTTTAACGATTCATTTTTTGATGAAGTTTCTCTTGAAGTAGTTTATGAAGAATTTTATGGCGATATCAATTTTGACGGTGTAGCCCCTGAAGGTAGTTTTTTTAAGCGGACAAGACCCGATGCTTATTCATGGAAAAGATTTGCGTTTATTGCATTAAAATTGGATACCATTCTGAAAGAGCTTAAGACCATCTTTGAGATTGGATGCAGAGATGGGTGCAATCTCTTGCCATTTTATCTTGCTGGAAAAGAGGTTATGGGATGTGATTTTGATGAAGAGTACCTGGACGTAGGACGTAGAAGAGGACTCAATTTGCTACGTGGAGGCACTGATAGTTTGGTTGCATCAGGCAGGCAGGCAGATCTGATTATACTCTCCCATGTCTTTGAACATTTCGTTGATATTGATAAATCGATTGCCGATGTTAGAAAAATGCTGACACCGAGAGGATACGTATATGTCGAGGTTCCCGGATTGTTGAACTGGAACAGAAAAAGAAGTGATTTTATTTCGGAGGATGGATGCAAAAGCAGTAATAATTTTCTTATGTATTTGCAATCTGTACATAATTATTGCTTCGATCTTGAAAAGGTTTCTTCCTTCTTTGAAAGGAACGGATTTGAGATGGTAATCGGAGATGAATGGGTGCGAGCGTTATTCAGAAAGTCAGACTCAACTGAATTGACGAAGGGAAATTATTATAATCCAAACTCAGCGGAAAGGATTTTAGCGTATCTTCAAACCGTTGAGAGAGATTTTAGAAGCCCAACTACACAGTTGAATCGTTTTGCGCGGAAGCTATTACAAAAGGCATTAACGACATGAGATGGAGTATGTAATATTATGTCGTCATTATATAAAACAAATGTTGATCTCTTATTAATTATTCCTCCATCACGTATAAAACATACTATTTATCCTCCCTATGGTGCAATGTATATTGCCAGTGCATTGAGACAAAAAGGATATACCCCTATGATATTAAATGTCGATACCGAAAGAATAAATAATCAAGGAGTAATTGAAAGAGTCAGGCAAATTAATCCAAAATATATTGGATTTAGCGGTATAGTTGCACCTTCGTACAAATATATAAAAGATTTGAGTCGGGAAATTAAACAAGCCTTTCCCAATAAAATACAAATTCTTGGCGGAGGATTAACTAGTGCGGTAGAGCCTGTTTTACAACATACTGCAATTAATATTGTAGTTCATGGAGAGGGAGAAATCGCTATAGTAGAACTGATGGACTGTTTGAAAAGTAACAAAGATTTGAATAGTATATCTGGGATTACTTTTAAAAATGAGTTTTCAAATGTACATACAGATAAAAGAGAAACGATAAAGGATTTAGATAGTTTGCCTTATCCTGCATTTGATTTGATAGACATTAGTGAATATTTGCCCGATGGCATAGAATTCATCCGTAAATTCACAACTAAAATAGATAAAAGGATATATAATTCCAAAAGAAAAAGGAAAATGATAACAATTCCCACAAGCAGAGGATGTTTTGGGATATGCAGTTTTTGTTTTAGAGCAAATAGAGGAATAAGAGTACACTCGATGAAATATGTTTTTGATTTTATAGAATATTGCATCGAAAAGTTCGATGTGGGTTTTTTTACCTTTGGGGATGAGTGTTTTGCACCAAATAAGAAAAGGAATTGGGATTTTATCGAAGAGTATAAAAGAAGAAATCTTGATATAATTTTTCGAATACTCGGTATGAGAGTAGATACTGTGGATAAAGATATACTTAAGGCATATAAAGAAATTGGCTGCTGGATGATAGAATACGGCTTTGAATCGGGTAACCAAAAAATGCTGAATATAATAGATAAGAGAGTAACTGTTGAACAAAACAGACAAGTTGCAATATTAACTAAAGAAGCAGCCATTTATACTTCTCCGGCACTTGTTTTGGGAATGCCTGGTGAAACTAACAAGACCATCAGAGAATCAATTGATTTTCTTAAATCTTTAAACTTTAATTTTAAGCAGTACCAAATGACATATGCCCTTCCTATCCCCGGGTCACCGCTCTATGATTTTTCAAGACTAACCGGAATTGTAAAAGATGAAGATGAATACCTTTCTTCTCTTGATGGAGATACCGGACGTGCAGGAAATTTCCATGTAAACCTTACTGATGAATCAGATGAAGTAGTTGCGAAGTGGGTGACTACGATAAGGGACGAGATGGACGAATATTATCTTTACAGAAAGTATAAAATAAAGTTGCTTATTAAGATTATGCTTCCATTGCAAAAGATATATATAAATTATAAAAAGAAGCACCTGTGGGTTATTTTAAAAAATAAAATTAAAAATCTCTTTAATTCTAGGCTTAAAAACGTAAAAAAAGGTGATATTCAAGGTATATATCCACGTTTTAAGAAACCTGTGAACATAAATATAGAGGAACTTTTAGATGGCCTTGATTATTCAAAAATTAATATAGAGATGTCTTTGAAAAAAATTAATGAGAAATTACTTCTGAAGATTGGTTCATAAGAAGTTTTGTCCAACCCTGATTATTGTGTGGATTGGCCGTAAAAACGGTAAACTAAATTATAACACAATGAAAAATACTGTTACTGCTGATGTTCCTATAAACATTCTTATCATTGGCACAGGTATGTATGTTTGCGGAAGGGGTACGGACGGCTATGGAACGATACTCCCTGCCATTTATGAGTGGAAACGACAACGAAAAATATCAGGCAATGTGTACATCGCAGGCGCCCATTTTGAAGGAATAGAGACGGTAAAGGAAAAAATCAAAGAACTGAACAAACTTTTTGGTTTCGAAATAGCACCGAGATATTTCACTGAAAATAAGACCTATGATCCAGAGGCTTACCGGGAAGCAATCCGCGAGATTTCCAGACCTGCCTGTGCAATTGTGGTTGTGCCTGATAATCTTCACAGAAAAGTCGCTGGCGATACTATTGGGCATGGATTACATACCCTTGTCGTTAAGCCGCTTGCTCCTACAGTAAAAGAGGTTGTCGACCTCATAGAACTTCAAAAAAAACATAACGTATACGGTGCAGTAGAATTTCATAAGCGATTTGATCTCGCGAACCTAAAGTTAAGAGACGTTATTAAGAGCGGTGTGATTGGTGATCCTCTGTATTTTATAGTCGAGTACAGCCAGAGAAAGAGCATTCCTACAGAGAGATTTAAAGGCTGGGTAGAGACTACAAACATATTTCAATATCTCGGTATTCATTATGTCGACATCATATATTTTGCTACGAAAGCCGCTCCTAAACGGGTAATGGCAACAGGACAAAAGAACTGGTTGTATTCAAAAGGAATAAATACCTACGATTCGATTGGGAGTGTAGTTGAATGGGAAATGCCAAATGGGAAAAGATTCACCTCTTATATTCTAACAAATTGGATTGATCCTGAAACAAGTTCTGCAGTGTCTGATCAGAAAATCAAGGTGATAGGGACGAAAGGAAGATTTGAATCCGATCAGAAGAAACGTGGCATTGCTATTGTAACCGACGAAAAGGGAATTGAGGAGCCGAATCCATATTTTTGCAGCGTCTACGGTCAGGCCGGCAAGATTTCTTATCGTGGATATGGAATAGATAGCATACATCAATTTTTTAATGATGCGATTCAAATTGAAAAAGGTTTATTAAAAGTATGTGACTTAGAAAATGAAAGACCTACTTTTAAGCAGTCGCTTGTTCCAACAAAAGTTATTGAAGCTGTGAATAGAAGTCTTGTTGAGAATGGACAGTGGATAAAAACAAATTTTATCGAAGATAGATTTGTGGGATTTGAAAATATATATCTATTCAACCGCTGATTTACACAGATGAGCACAGATTTTAAACATAAAGATATAACAGATAAAATTATTAAAGGATTTTATGAAGTGTATAACGAACTTGGTGATGGTTTTTTAGAATCTGCATATGATAACAAAAGAAAAACATCTGCGATGATCTGCGTAGATATGCGGCTGAATAAATATGAGGAATAAGTTATGGTTTTAGTACAAGCTGGGAAATTACAAGAGTTTATTAAGAGCGTCCTATTAAAAGCCGGTGTTCGTAATGATGTAGCTGAGTATGTTACAGAAGGATTAGTTCAGACTTCTCTCAGAGGGGTTGATTCGCACGGCATCAGGCTACTACCACATTACATTAATGGTGTTAAGGGTGGAAGAATCAATCCAAATCCAAATTATAAGTTTAAACAAACTTCCTCATCTACTGGGCTTTTAGATGCTGATCATACATTCGGTCATGCTGCAGGCATGGAAGCAACAAAAAGAGCAATTGAACTTGCCCATGAAGCTGGCACAGGACATATCGCTATTTATAATTCAACCCACTTTGGAGCTGCGGCTTATTACGCACTAGAAATAGCGAAACACGATATGGTGGGCATGTGTTTTACCAATACAGACGCCCTTGTTAAAACTTATGCAGGGAAAAGGCCATTTTTGGGAAATAATCCAATATGTTTTGCGGCGCCATGTAAAGAGGAGGAACCTTTCTGTCTGGACATGGCGACCAGCATTGTTACTTTTAACAAAATAAGGCAGCTAAGGGATGAGAAAATACCTGCACCTGCAGGTGTTGGTGCAAATAAAGATGGTGTTGAAACCACAGACCCGAATGAAATAACAATGCTTTTGCCTGTAGGAGGTTATAAAGGATATGGTTTGAGTATGGTTGTGGAAATTTTATGTGGTTTGTTTACTGGTATGCCGTATGGACCACATATTCCAAAAATGTTTGAAGCGCCTATGAGTGCAAAGCGTTTTCTCGGACAGTTTATCATAGCGATAAAAATTGACTGTTTTCAAGACAAAGAAATTTTTAAAGAGCGCCTCTCTGCTATGATGAAAGAACTCAGAAATGAACCGGCATTAGATAAGGGAATTCCTGTTCAGGTTGCTGGTGACCCTGAGAAGATGAATTGTGAAGAAAGAATGAGAAAGGGAATTCCACTAAAACCATCTGAATATGAAGCATTTAAAAAGATAAGTAAAGAATATGGTATTCAATTTAATTAAATATAAAAACGGTGGTGTCTGGAAATAAAAAAAAATACATAATTGCAATGATTCCTGCAAGGATTGGGAGTAACCGTCTTAAGATGAAAAACCTTGCACTTATAAACGAGAAGCCCCTTATTTCGTATGCGATTGAGGCGGCAAAAGATTCAGGTATCTTCACCAGTATTATCGTGAATTCTGATAGTGAATTTTTTGCCAAAATTGCGAAACGCTACGGTGTGGAATTTTACTTAAGACCAAAAGAACTAGGTTCTTCCACGACTAAGTCCGATAGTGTCGTATATGATTTTATGTCGAAGTATCCATCCGATATCATGGCATGGGTAAATCCTACGTCTCCATTACAAACAGGAGAAGAGATAAGAGCGGTCATAAACTATTTTATCAGAGAGAAACTTGATACCCTTATTACTGTAAAAAACGAACAGGTTCACTGTGTTTATGATGGAAAACCTGTTAATTTTAATCCTGGTGAAGTTTTTGCCCAGACACAGAACTTAAAACCGGTTCAACCTTTTGTGTATTCAATAATGATGTGGAAAAACAGAACATTTATGGATGCGTATAAAGAAAAGGGTTATGCCTTTTTTTGCGGTAAAGTAAGATACTATCCTGTGAGTAAAGAGACCTCGATTATCATAAAGACCAAAGAAGACCTCATGCTTGCTGATTACATACTGAGAGCAAAATCGTTGGTAAAAAAATACGGGGTTAAATACGATGAATCTGTTGAGGACTTAGAATAAAAGCAACATTTTAGTATTTTGAAATAGGCATCCAATGCATAGCGCAGCATAGCCGCAACCAATTGACCATCCCTCTTTCCCCTCCTTCGCAAGGATGGGATGAAGGGGAGGTAAAGAACTTACTAAAAAAGAAAGTTTTTACACGGTAATACTATATGGTTTCGATTATTGTCAGAACTAAAAACGAAGAGAGATGGATAACTTCGTGTTTAACGGCAGTTTTCAAACAGCATAACAAGGATTTTGAGGTCATTATAGTTGATAACGAAAGTACTGACAAAACCATAGAAAAAGCATTGCAATTTGATATTGCAAAAATTGTGACATGCACAGATTACAAACCGGGACTGGCTCTAAATATGGGAATACGCGAAGCAAAAGGCGAATATATTGTCTGCCTTTCCGGGCATTGTATCCCGGTTAACGAAAGGTGGCTTACAAACTTGCTGAGAAACTTTGATGATACAGAATTAGCAGCCGTGTATGGGAGACAAGAACCACTTGCATTTACCCAGGATGCAGACAAGAGGGACCTTTCGATAATATTCGGGCTGGATAGGAGGGTTCAAAGAAAGGATAGCTTTTTCCATAATGCCAATAGCATGATAAGAAAGTCTCTGTGGGAGGAAGTACCATTTGATGAAACAGTCACTAACATAGAAGATAGGATATGGGCCGAGAAAATGCTCCAGAGGGGATACAGGATTGTCTACGAACCGGAAGCGAGTGTGTATCATTATCATGGTATTCACCATGCAGAAGATAAAAGGAGATGTGCAAATATCGTAAGAATTCTTGAATCGCTTAATCCTGAGACCTTATATAACAACCATGTGGATATCAGAAATTTACATGTTATTGCAATAATCCCCGTAAAGGGAAGGATTAATTACCTTAATGGCGAACCCCTTATCGGTTATACAATTGAACGGGCGCTTACGTCGAGACATGTAAAACAGGTTATTGTATCAACTGACAATCCCGAACTGGCAAGGCTGGCTGATTCATTGGGTGCCGAGGTCCCTTTTCTGAGAGATGAGTCCCATTCAAAGGATTTTGTTGATACTGAGAAGGTTCTTCAATATTCCCTGGATAAAATCGAAGAACTGAAAATCTTTCCTGACATTGTGGTTTATCTTGAAGAGACTTTTCCTTTCAGACCAAAGTATCTTGTTGATAATATGATAGAACAAGCGGTAAAAAATGGATTTGACAGTGTGCTTGCTATAAAGAAGGAATTTAGATCAATTTGGAGAGAAGAAAATGGCGTAATAGAGAGAATTGATAAGGGGGATATTCCAAGAAAATACAAGGAGCCATGCTTCATCGGAATGAAAGGTCTTTGTTGTGTTACTCACCCGGAGTTTCTGAGGGCGGGGTCACTATTAGGTGAGAGGATAGGTATTTATGAAGTTAACAATCCGTACTCTTCCATAGAGGTAAGGGGAGAAGAAGATTTCCGAATGGCAGAAAAACTCATTGGATATTGGATAAAAAATGACAATAAATGAAAAGTATCGATAAGACGCTTGTATTGTTTGAATTCAAAGATGAAATTGATTCTTTTCTTTTACAGAGATCAATTGGGGAACTAAGGGATACGAATACGTACATCCTTGCCCTTCTGCCTGAGGCTCAGGCACATTTAAAATGCATGGATATTCGTTTTTTTAATACTTATAGTTTTTTTAACAGGAGGGGACACGAACAGGCACTGTTGCAATCAGACCGAATATACAGATTCTGTCAGTCTTTTTTAACAATAAAAGATGACCTGGGAATAACGGAAGGATATAAAATATCTTTACTTTTCTATATGAGGTGTTATGTTCACTATATCCTCTGGTTAATTGAAATTATCGATAACGCATGTAGTCGGTGGAATATTAATAAAATACTTTTTTGTCAAAGAGACTATAGCCACATGACAATCCCTCGTTTAGCCGATAACGAGGGATATGTTACAGACGTCGGGAAAATAATCGCTAGCAAATATGGAATCAGGTATGAGTTGTTTAGAGGTAAAATACAGAAACATAAATTTGCTATTAAAAAAATAACTAAATTTTTTATCACGCTAGCCAAGTTAACGGCTTTTACTTTCAATATCTATGCTATGAGGCGACGGTGGGGAAAAGACAAAATCCTCGTGGCGACCTCAAAAAATTACAATCTCGACAAAGTAGTAAAACAATTTAAAGAACAATTTCCCCATATTCATGCAGTTTATTTAAGCGAGAAAAATACCCTTTCGTTAAAACGATTATTTGTTACACATGACGAAGATGGGTATGTATCCCTGCCGCCTTATTCCAGCAGAAAAAGACGTATCCGTTTTTTTAAAGCTCTTACCGAAAAAGTATGTAAGTTAGAAAATTCCCCTGACGCTGACATTGTTTTTGAATATAAGGGTGTGAAGTTTAAAACTCTTGTTATAAAAAAAATAAAAAAAGATATTATTCCAACAATCTGTAATATTTATGGGCAGAGTGTATACCTTGAAAAATTTCTAAAAACATTTCAACCTTCCATAGTCATTTCTCAAATGAGCAGAGATATTAATTACAATTTGGGAGAATTAACTCGATTATATAATATTCCTTCTCTGTTAATATCCCACGGATCGCATGTACCGATGGCAAATGAATATGAAAAAATTGAGTGGGGAGAACATGGTTTGGGCTTAATGAATACTCATTATAAATACGTCGCTATTCAGTCACCCTGGGCAAAAAGATATCTCCAACAAATACCCACTGAGAGTAAAGAGATAGTTACAGGCCCTTTATTGTTTGCGCAAACTGACAGAGAGAAAAAATTGATATTGAAGCAAAAAATTATACCAAAATATTTAGATAAGAAAATACTAATACACGCAGGTACTCCAAAGACCAGATTTGCCAGAAGGTTTTATGTTTATGAAACCACAGATGAGTATATAAATAATATTAATTCCCTTATACAGAATGTAAAGAAAATTCAAAATGCGTATCTAATAGTTCGTTTCAGGCCAAATCCTGAAATGAGTATAAATAATTTTAAAGAACTTTTATTGCCGTCTGATTGCTATGGTATCCATACGGAAGGTCCTTTTTCGGATTATCTTGCAATCGCCGATCTGTTAATCAGTTATTCATCAACTACTATTGAAGAAGCAATACTGAATAAAGTTCCTGTCTTGCTTTATGATCCACATGGAAAATATTGTCATGTCAAGGATGCGCAGCCACTTAATCCTTTTTTAGAACCTAGGATAGATTCATGTTACTATGTTAGTACTGAGGAACATATATACTGGGGACTTCGTTGGATTATTGAAAATCATCTTGAAAAGACTGATGTTCCAAAGTCTATTTGGGAGAGGCATGCCTTACAAGGCACTGAAGTAATAAAATTGGTGTCTTACTTTGAAAAGTTATTTTCTGCCGAAAGTAATCTGCAACCTTTACTTTTAAATATATCCTAAATGAAATACCTGTCAGACAAACAGAGCATCAATAATTTTAAAATATTAGATTGTACAATCAGAGATGGTGGTTATGTGAATGACTGGCATTTTGATATGAAATTTGTACGTGAAGCATACCGTTCTTTATCGAAGGCTGGAATAGATTATGTTGAGTTGGGATTCAGAGGGACAGAAAAATACTTTAATAGAAAAGAATACGGTATATGGAGGTTTTCCGAGGATGAGCTTATTAGAGAAGTTTCTAAAGGTATTAATGGTGCTAAAATCGCTATAATGGCCGACTACGGAAAGATAGAAGAAGGCGATTTTGATTGTGCCAACAACACTGCGATAACTCTGATAAGACTTGCTGTGCATAAGGATAGCGTTAAAGACGCTATAAACTTATTAGAGAAAATTAAGAACAAAGGCTATGAAGTTTCTTTAAATGTAATGGGCATCAGTAGCTATACCCACTCTGATATCAAAAATCTTATAAGTTTACTTAAGGCTTCGGACGTTGATTATGTTTACATTGCTGATAGCTACGGTTCGATATTCCCTAATCAGATTCAATCAATAATTGAAACCTTCCTTGAAATCCCGAATGCCATGATTGGTTTTCATCCTCACAATAACCTGCAAATGGCTTTTGCAAACACCCTTGAAGCTATAAGATGCGGTGCGCATATAATTGACAGTTCGATGTATGGCATGGGACGTGGGGCTGGAAATCTCCCCACGGAAATCATCCTGGCTTACTTTCAAAAAATTAAGCCCCATAGATACAATGCTCTGCCAGTGCTTAATTGTATAGATACCTTTTTAATGAAAATTTTTGAGGATAATCCATGGGGGTACAGTCTTCCATTTATGCTTTCGGGAGTATTTTCAACGCATCCTAATTATGTTAAAGATTTACTCGATAGAAAGCGATACTCCATGGAAGATATATGGAGAGTTATGGAATTGATTAAAAAAAAGAATCCCATAGGGTATTCGAAACAAATAATAGACGACGTCATTATCAACGGTTTTATTGGAGATGGCGTACTTCGGGATATTAAGGTGGTGGGAAAAGAGTCAGTTGATTTTAATAAACAGAAGGTCTGTGTTCCTTACATTGGGAGGCATAGGGGAAAATCTTTTCTTATTCTTGCAAATGGTCCGACTCTTAAGGAATATCAAACAAGAATACAGGCGTTTATTGAAAAATATAGCCCTATCGTAATCGGTGCGAACTATCTTGGAAATTTAATTAAACCGCATTATCATGCTTTCACCCTGTCAAAAAGATTCCTTCGCTTTTATGATACGGTAGCCCCCGACTCCAAAATACTTTTAGGAGAATATATCCCAGACCCCTTGGTAAGAACTTATTTAGATCGTCCATACGAGAGAATTTATTATGATGACATTGTCAATAAAGGATTTGATATTGACACTACGGGAAGAATCTCAAGTAATTGTCGTACGGTTTCCGTTCTGTTAATAGCGGTGTCAATCGTTATGGGGGCTGAAAAAATTTATGTTGCCGGGATGGATGGTTATCTTTCAACCGATAAAGAAGGACAATTTTTGTTTTATCATGATGAAGATGAATATGAAAGGAGAGAATTAATAATAGAACGACACCATTGGTGCGCATGGCATCTCGGACAAATCAATAATTATCTGCTTTCGAAAGAAAAAGAGGATATTCACATTATCACACCGACAAGTTATTACAATTTTTATAAGGGGATAGGAAATTACCTCTAGTTAAAAATGGAATCAAAGGAATCTCACAAAAGCAAGTGTATATGCATCATTCCTGCGCGGGGAGGGTCAAAAAGAGTTAAAAATAAAAACATAAAAGAATGTAACGGAAAACCGTTACTATATCACACTATTGTTAAAGCCAGAGAAAGTGGAATTTTTTCAAGAATAATAGTAAACTCTGAAAACGATGAGATTCTTAATATTGGCAGGTATTACGGCGCAGAGGGATATAGACGACCGGCAGAATTGTCCGGAGATAACATCCTCCTTATAGACGTGATTAAAGAAATGCTGTCAGCTTTAAATCTAAAAGACGATGTTGCGGTTGGAATAATGCTTGCGACCTCTCCCCTGCGAAATGTTACCGATATCAAAGACACTTGGGAAATTTTTTTGAATAACGACATCAAAACTCCTGTGGTGAGCGTAACGCGGTACGAGAGACCCATTCATTTGGCACTCGCAATCTCAGAAGATAACCGCTTAGTCCCGGTTTTCCCAAGGGAGTATTTAAGAACAACGCGCAGTCAAGAGCATACAATGACGTTTTGGTATAATGGAGCTATTATTTTCAATACAGTAATGCGGTTAAAAAAACAGGAAAATCTAATAGGGACTGAACCTATCCCTTATATTATGCCTTTTGAAAGGTCTATAGATATAGACCACGAATTCCAATTTGAGTACGTTAAATTCTTGCTAAATAAAGATAATAAAAAGGAGAACATATGATAAATGTTAAAGGCGTCATCTCACCAATAATTACTGCGTTTACTGAAGGGGGAGAAATATACGAAAAAGGGATACGAAATCTCATTGATTTTTTATCAGAAAAGGGGGTGCACGGTTTATTCGCTATTGGTTCATACGGAAGTTTTCCCTTAATGAGCACTCAGGAAAGAATGAATGCCGCTAAGATAATAATTTCACATGCTAAAAAAAGATGTTTGCAAATAATTATCCATGTAGGATCACCTTCGACCAAAACATCCATTTATTTAGCACAGCATGCTGAATCTGCTGGTGCTGATATTGTAGCGGGTGTTGTTCCGTTTTACTATTCTTCATTTGGATACGATGAAGCTTCGATTCTGAAACATTATGAAAAAATAGTAAATTCAGTTCGTATACCCGTACACTATTACAATAATCCTCGGACAACCGGCTATACGCTTACCCCTTCTTTTTTTTCAAAATTGATTGACGTCGGAGTTACCGGCGTGAAGGATAGTGGTGCAAATATGGCAACTTTCGGTGAGATGATGAATATCATAAACAAAAAAATGCCTGATTTTAATTTACTGCCGGGTTCTGCAAGTATTTTATTGCCGGGTTTCATGCTTGGCGCAAAAGGGTGTGTTGCCGGCACTTCTACGGCATTTCCTGAAATTGTTGTTGCCCTTTACAACAGTATTATGAATGGAGATTTTGAGGCTGCAACGGAGCTTCAGTTGAAAGTTATTCAGGCAAGGGCCTTTCAGGGCATCAAACCGCTACGAGCCGTTGTTTGCTATGATATTTTAAAAATGAAGGGACTGGATGTGGGAACCTGCAGAGAGCCATGGAGCCGATTGAATAGCGATGAGTACACGCGTTTGTACAACAATTTAAAAGAGCATGGCTTCATATAAAAAGCTTGACTGTCTGATACTTGATTTTGATGGAGTGATACTTGATTCTGTAAGTGTAAAGACTGAGGTATTTCATGAAGTTTTTATACGCTATCCCGATGTATATGAAAAAGCAATGGCTTATCACAGGGGAAATATTGGATTGTCACGGTATGCAAAATTTGAATACCTGTTTAAAGACTTACTAAAGATTAGTGATCCAGCACACATGATCAAAAATCTTTCAGATAAGTTCTCGGAGATGTGTCTAAAAAAAATATGTGAATGTTCTTTTATAGCAGGAGCCGTTGAATTCCTGGAATATTTCACAAAAAAGATACCCATTTTTTTATTGTCGACTACCCCGCAAAAAGAGCTTGAAGAAATTACCCAAATGCGCAACTTATGCAGTTTTTTTAAAAAAATTATTGGAAGTGCACAAGTAAAATCGAGAGAAATTGAAGCTATAGTTATCAATGAAAATTTTATAAGGAACAATGTTTATTACATCGGTGACTCGCTATTTGATTATAAAGCTGCACAAGAGGCGAGAATAAATTTTATTGGACTAAATAACAATTTTGTTACATTTAGTCCGGATGTACTCTCATTTAGGGATATAAAAGAGATAAAAAACTACATAAATAAACTCGTGACAAAATGCTAAACTGTTACAAGAAAGCAAAAATATTATTAGTACATGAAAGTATGGATGTTTGTAATTTAAAGAAGATCGCGATTAAACATAATACAGCCGATTGGATATATCTGGGGAGATCATATAAGACTTTACTCAGCTTGAAAGATGCCCTCACATCATTCAATCATGTATCTATCAGTAAAGATATTCATGAATCTGCATGGGAACTACGTCGTCCTTTTGTGGGATGGAGCGCATCTTTCTCACGAATATACCAGAACGACATTTCATGGTGGGCTTCATTTATGTGGGAAAGGAATACCCAGATAAACCCTTTGTTTTTATATCTTTGCTACCTTAATGTGGTCAGTAAGATAATTGATGAGCATAAAGAAAATATCATGGTGATTTGTGAATCTATACCACTTATCCAAACAATGCGGGATGAACTTACAAAAAGGGGAAGGAACATAGAAACAACAGGAAACGTGTGGATTAAAGTCGTCAGTGAAATAGTAAAAGAAATTTTTCTCCTGGCGGGACGCTGGGTTTTAGGCATATGGTATTTGTCAAAATCCTGGTTGGCGGCGAAGTACACTTTGAAGTTTGATAAACATAATTTCTATAAAAACTGTAATTTACCGCGCATTATTATTCGCACATGTGTTGATGAGGCATGCTTCGGTAAAGACGGCGTTTTTAACGATCGCTATTTCGCCAACTTACCGAATTGGCTGAAAGAAAAAGGATTTGATATCTGGACATTGGCCAGACTGTATAATATGAATCGCGGTCTTATCTCAGCCTACAAGTGGCTCAGGCAAAATTCCAAACCCTTCATAATACCGGAAGACCACGTTGGGTTTAGGGATTATATTTGGGCTATTTATCAGGTATTGAAAGGGTTAAACAAAATCAAAGGCACGCAAGTGGTCAATGGATGGGATATAACCAGGCTCGTCAAAATGTGCCGTTGGCGGCAGGCAGGAAACGTATTTTCAGTCAATTTTTTACTCTACTACAGAATGATCAAAAATTGGAAAGAGAAGAATGTACGAGTACATTCTTTTATTGATTTTTTTGAAAACTATAGTAATGAGAAGCCACAAATATTAGCTTTTAGAAAGTTTATGCCAGAGGTAATGACCATAGGGTACCAGCATGCAGGGGGCCAGCCGTTTAACCTACGGTACTCAGGAACACCTGAGGAATCAAAAATGGGACCGTACCCAGACCGGATCATAACCAACGGACCATGGATGTGTAAAAAACTAGAACAGGAAGGCATGGTCGTGGAAAAGTTGATAGCCGGGCCAGTCCTTAAATACATGCATCTTTTTCAACAATTTTCTATTAAGAGAAATAACGAGAGACCACGTGTCGTTTTAATTGCTTTGACGATGGATGCTGACGCTTCTGTAGAACTGTTGTCGAAATGTATTGAAAGTTTGACGCAGATTATTGTGCCGATAGTAGTAAAGCCACATCCTATGTACAATATAAACTTTATAATGAGAGCATTAAAAAGAGAATCTTTACCTGAGGGATGGGAATGGATAACCGGTGATTTTGGCGAGTGGTTACACAGGTGCAAATGTGTTGTGACATCGGATGGCAGTCCTGCTGTCGAGGCAGTATGTCGGGGTGTTCCTACAGTAATTGTCGGTAAGGAAACTACTTTACAACAAAATATACTTGAATGGTTTAAAAATTATCCCGATTTTAAACCTGTTTTCAGTACAGATGAGATTACAAAAGCAGTGCAACGGGCCATCAGCCTTGGAGAGGAAGAGATAAGAAGTTTAATTGCCAGAGGGAAAAAAAAGACAGAAGAACTTTTTTATCCTGCAACAGAGGAAACCCTGAAGGCATTTCTCACATGACCTCTGGACGGTACAAAATTTCATAGCGCAGCATAGCCGCAACCAAGATAACCACCCCTTATTTCCCCCCCCTTTGCAAGGAGAGGATAAAGGGGTGGTAAAAATCTTGCTAAAAAAAGAAGTTTTTACACGGTAATGCTATAGGAACAAATGGGTATCTTATCAACTTCTGACAGGATATTGATTATTGGAGGTACAGGGTTTATTGGGAAACATCTTGCTGAAAGATGCTTGAATGAAACATCTAATGTTACCTGTCTTGGATTAACCGATAGATTGGATAAAGGACATCGTCTGAGTGGTACTAAGTATCTTCAAGCTGATATTTGCAATAAAGATGTCTTAAAATCCGTCCTCTTGCATAAGTCATTTGATTACGTCTTTAATCTTGGCGGGTATATAGACCACAGTTATTATTTCTCGGGTGGACGCAAGGTGATAGAATCTCATTTTATCGGTCTTATGAATTTGATTGAATGTCTTGACAGAGAAAGGCTAAAAGGTTTTGTTCAGGTCGGCAGCAGCGATGAATATGGCGCTGCCCCTGCTCCGCAAAGAGAAACGATGCGGGAACGCCCGATTTCTCCTTATTCTTTTGCAAAAGTTGCTGCGTCCCATTTCATACAAATGCTTCATCATACCGAAGGGTTTCCTGGAGTTACTCTGAGGCTGTTTCTTGTTTACGGACCAGGCCAGAATGACCAGAGATTCCTGCCCCAGATTATAAAGGGCTGTTTAAATAAGAGTGAATTTAAAACATCAGAAGGAAAACAATTAAGAGATTTCTGCTATATGGAAGATGTAACCGATGCAATGATAAAAGCGGCTGTATCTCCACTGTCTAAGGGGCATATAATAAACATAGCATCGGGTTTACCTGTTTCAATTAAAGAAATGATAGGTAAAATAATGGCTTTGACAGGGGGCGGAAGACCGCTGTGGGGTGCGCATCCATACAGGAAGGGCGAAAATATGGAGTTGTATGCTGACATTAGTCTTGCCAAAAACCTGCTGAAATGGGAGCCTGTACTGGATACGGATAAATGTTTACAGAAAACAATAGAATATTATAAACGTCTGTAGCGGACGAATTAGGTTAATTCCCCTTAAAAAGTGGGGAAAGGGGGTTGTAAAATAACGCCACTATGAAAATTTTATTCATTAATTTCAATATCGGTTCAACAGTGGGTATTAACAATGGTCTGGCAATACTTTCTTCTGTTTTGAAAATGAAAAGACATCAGGTAGAATTGCTATTTTTGTCAGAACAACTTGGTTATGATTTCAACCTTGAGCGGATGAAGCAGGATATTATGAAGATTAAACCTGATGTTGTAGGAATATCGTTGATGGAACCACAGTTTAAATACGCAGAGGAATTTTGCAATGATTTGGGAGATTACTATAAAGGATTTGTTATCTGTGGAGGCCCTTATCCTACAATGGATCCTGAAACCGTTATTTCCGTAAATGCCATTAACGCTGTGTGTATTGGTGAGGGTGAGGATGCTATGTGTGAGCTTGTAGAATCGTTAGAAGCTGGAAAGGATTATACACAAATTAGAAATTTGTGGGTAAAAGATTCAAATGGGAAAATTGTAAGAAACAGATTAAGGCCTTTTACAGATTTGACAAAGCTACCACCTGAAGATAAAGAACTCTTTGACTTGAGGAAAATACTCCCACTAAAAAATTTCCAGTTAGAAACAATGCTCAGTAGAGGTTGTATCTATAAATGTACCTATTGCATAAATGATTCTTATGTGAAGCAGTATAAGAAAATGAGTGATAGTCCTGTAAGTCTGAAAAGCTATACACGAGTTAAAAATATAGATACCGCTATAGCTGAAATAAAAAATGTGATCTTCAAATTCCCTGAAGTCAAAAAGATAGCTTTTATTGATGACAATTTCATGATATATAATGACTTTATTGAGGAATTTTGCAAAAAATACAAAAAAGAAATTGGATTACCCTTTTTATGTAATGTTAATCCAATGTCCTTTGATTTATCAAAAGTGGTGTTGTTGAAAGACGCGGGTTGTGACGATATTAGGTTTGGGATTGAAAGCGATAGTGAGAGAGTAAAAAAAGAAATTATGAAAAGGCCGATAACAAACAAAAGTGTTGTTAACGCCTTTAAGCAAACCAATGAACTTGGGATGATGTCAAGTTCTTTTAATATGAT